>Ga0049081_10000005_pt1 | contig 88016 bp, 127 predicted proteins | sample GreLakmeER78MSRF_FD_66717 | JGI IMG/M metagenome (GOLD analysis project Ga0049081, IMG submission 66717) | Freshwater lentic microbial communities from great Laurentian Lakes, MI, USA - Great Lakes metaG ER78MSRF | ecosystem: Environmental > Aquatic > Freshwater > Lake | place: Great Lakes...
GGTTCAGGTTCAGGTTCAGGTTCAGGTTCAGGTTCAGGTTCAGGTTCAGGTTCAGGTTCAGGTTCAGGTTCAGGTTCAGGTTCAGGTTCTGGTTCAGGTTCTGGTTCAGGTTCTGGTTCTGGTTCAGGTTCTGGTTCAGGTGCTGGCTCAGGTGCTGGCTCTGGAGTTGGCTCTGGCTCAGGTGCTGGCTCTGGTGCTGGCTCTGGTGCTGGCTCTGGTGTTGGTGTTGGTGTCGGTGTTGGTGTTGGTGTTGGTGCCTTGTCTTCAACGCAATAGTAAACCTTGTCTTCAACGCAATAGTATGTCGGGCCACCAACTCCGCAGTTGGTGTTGGGATACCACACTAGGCCATTTCCTGTATTGACTCCAACATAGGAACAACCTCCTTCGCATGTATATCCTGGAGGTACATCTCCTATGCATAACCCAATTGCTATTTGTCCGGCAAACAAGGGTGAAGGAGGTGTAAAAAATGGGAGCCAGCAAAAGCAGTCGTATTCTGGTTGGCAGCAAATTGTCGATGCTTGCACCGTCATAACTACTGAAATCCCACCAGATCCATCGCAATATACCGTGTAGATATTACAAAGGCTGCAGTAGGTTGCTAAAACATGGCCGGCTGGGCAATTTCCAACAGTGTCGCACTCTTCGTATGGCTCCCATTCATAACTCGTGCAAATAGTTTCATCTTCTGGATCATCATAAGTGCATACTGGATAAAAAAAACAAGATCCTGGGCAAACATCTGGATCTGCTGCGTCTCTTGCACACACACCAGACCATAAACTAATGGATGAGCTTGGCTTAGCTGGCCTGCCTGGCGCTTCTTCGCATTCGCATGGACATTCGCACGATGCTGGAGCTACTGGGGGAAATCCAGCAGTTCCGACACAAGTACATATTTCTGGGCATGGGTCTGGGTTACAAGGATCGCAGAAGCAGTATGCAGCACCCAAAATCCAATCATATATGCAGTAACAACCCAACTCCGCATCGCAAGGAGGATCACATTCTTCACACACGCAATCTCGCATCTCAAGGTCAGGGATCCATTCGCAATTACAACCCAACTCCGCATCGCAAGGAGGATCGCATTCAGGACAATCGCATTCATATGTATCATCATCCAAGACATAGCAATCACAGTCTGGATCGCATGTGTCGGGTGGGCATTGCTCTTCGGGTGATGGTGTTGGCTCTGGCTCTGGTTCTGGTGTTGGTGTTGGCTCTGGCGTTGGCTCTGGCGTTGGTGTGGGTGGACATCCGCAATCAAATGATGCTGATTCGCCGTTTGTTCCCGTGTGGTCAGGAGGCCCGCCACAGATACAATATTCTGGAGTACAGCTTTGTGTTAATTCCCATGATCCCGAACCCGAACCCGAAGGTGACGGTGGCGTAGGCGTAGGTGCACATGGGCTAGGAGTCCAATAATTTGTAATTTGACCATTACAAGTTTGATCATGAGAACAATTATAAAAACAACTCGCCTCACAATCTTCAACCGTGCTTGAGTAAAAATTACCAGTCTGAGTGGTAGATGGCGTGTTTACACCATCGTTTGTACACAAATACTCAGTACAGCAACCTATTGGGCATGGTCCTTCACTCCAAGTCGTGTAAAACCTACCAGTAGATTCTGGGCTCCCATCACAAGGTAATATTGGGTTGCTTGAGGTGCAATTTGCTGGTGAAGGATTTTCTGAAACAAGCGTATAGCTATAGGCGCCATTAATACTAGTACAAGCATATGTGTTGCAGCATCCCTCTCGACATGGTTCTGCGGTGAATTCTATAGAGATTTGACCATTACTATTTGCGTCACAAACAAAACCTTCTGGAAAAGGAGATTCATCACAATCATCCGATGTTGCTGGAGTGAAAATATTATTTGGCCCATCTGTTGTGCAAGTAGGTGGGTCAGTTGCATAATTGCAACCGCAGATTTTTGTGATACAACACCCCAAAACAACATTGTCAGTCCATGTGTATATGCATTCCCCGGTGCAGTCGCATGCTGGCGATGGCGTTGGTGTTGGTGGTTTTTCCGCCAGCACAAAAACAAAGTCATTCATCTTTTTGGTTTTTTCTTTGCTCATGTTTCAACCAAAAATTTAACCTCATTACCAGTAAAGACATTTTTTACTTGCTGCTTCTCTTGCTCTGATAGTTTTCTTGTACTCGATATAACAAATGAGTTAAGTTCGCATCTAACTTGTTTAATGCCATCTATTCCACATGCAACTATCTTTTCCCTATACTCTTTGATTGAGTTTCCTTTTACTGCAAATGGTCGATTTTCAAGAAATTTAAATGGTCTGTAAAGCCTGCCACATTGACATCTTTGATATTTGTTCTTTATTTCGCACTTATCACCATTCCAGAAATTGACAAAAGGACTTGGCAACGAGAAGTAATCGGTTGCTATAAGTTTTTCATTTTTTTCGATAGTCCAAGCCATATTGTCCATGAGATGGCTTGTTCCATACTTACAGTCAAAAAATGAACCGCCACCATCCCAACACCGCATGTGGTCACAAATGTGATCTACAAATTTGTTGGAAATAAGGAAATCTTTGTCCTCGGGAAGCATATATTCGTTGGTGTTGCTTAAGAGCTTACAAATCTTTCCATTAAATCCATATTTTTTGATTTCAGCACACATGGATCTTACGGCTGATCCAGGTGTGAGCATTACATCTATTGGGTTGTTTTGGATGTAAGCGAAAAGGTAGTTGAAGAAAAGCCTATTGTTTTCTCTCAAAATTCTTGGGTTTGCATAATGCACCATAGCATTGCGAGTTTTTCCATGATGTTCTGTGAAGTTTTTGCTTTCATTAGTACTATTTATAATTTTTGTTCCACCTCCTTGCATCGCCTTAAACATGAAGAGTATTTGTGGATTTTTAGACACTTCAAATTCATCTAAGATCATGTCGTAGTGGTTTTCGCATTCGATGAAATCAAGAAGTGGATCCCATCTTAGATACTCAAAATTGAATCCAGTAGTGCTCCCGCTGCTAGTCATAAGCTGAGCTTCATTTGCTGGCATTTTAACATACCATTGCGACTTATCGTCTAAATCTTGTTTGCTGAAATATGGTATTGGGGATTTTTTTTTGTAGGCTTTGGAGTGTTTTGCTGCCCACATGGAGATGTTTTTTCTCAAAATTTTAATTATTGCAACTACATCTTCTTCTTCTTCGTAAAGTAAGTTTTTGCAAAGTGGCATGTAGTCAAATATCACATCCTTGCACGGGATGCTGATATTTTGCCACTTCTCTATAAAATCTTTTATTGTCTGTGTATTCCGCATCCTTCTCTCAGGTAGAAGTTTAGAGTTACCCTATTGGTGTGACTCCACTTCACTCCTGGGAACCACCGTGACACCATGTCCCAGTCGTTACATTTCTTGACATATCTCCATCCGCCATACTTTTCGATGAGTTTGCGGGTGTGCATGATCTCTGATGTATCTATGTTGCCTGGGGTGGGTTCTTGGTTGTGAAGCCTAGTGAACACTAAGTTTCTATCTTTGTCCCACAAATTGGTGCCTGTGTAGCACATGTCGGCATTGGTGCGTTCCATGGTTTGATAAAGGCTTTCGAGGTGATTTGGTTCATACCAATTGTCGTCGTCAAGATATGCAATCAAACGATGCTTTGTGTTCATGATTGCAAAATTTCTTGGTCCCCAACCTGCCCCGCTGTGATTTACTGCAAGATTGTAGTATTGGAACCTTTTGTCAGTCGTGGTTATTTGTTTGAAGAAATGTTCTGTTTGTGTGCATTTTTCACACTCAAGGCAACTTTTTTCGAAGTAAGTAAATGTGCATGCGTGGGCACAACCATCTTTTACGATATAGCATTCAAAGTTTTTATATGTTTGATTTATCAAAGATTGAACGGATCGTTCAAGCCATTCACGAGGCGAATGGTAGGTTGGCATGCAAATTAGAATTTTTTCGTTTCCATGTCTAAGCAATTTGCCTCCTGCAAGTGGAATAAAAAAACCCCCATGTCCGGGGGTTTTTATCTACATAGAATCAATTGGGCCGGGCGGCATTTTCATATTTTTTAGAGCATGTTTCGCATGATTGTGGTGGCGACGGCGGCCACCGTCATCATCGCCATTGATTGGTTCGTCCAAGGCGGAATCACCCATTTCATCTTCATCGCCTTCATCTTCATCGCCTTCATCTTCATCACCTTCATCTTCATCGCCTTCATCTTCATCGCCCATTTCGCCTTCATCTTCATCTTCATCGCCCATTTCGCCTTCGCCTTCATTCTCATCGCCCATTTCGCCTTCGCCTTCATCGCCCATTTCGCCTTCCGTGTCTTCTTCGCCTTCCATGTCTCCGTTTTCGTCCTCTGGCATTTCAGAATTCATATATTTGGCCATCATTGCACCATATTCATTCAATTGGCGCAAAAAAGTTGGATTTTTTTGGAGTTTTTCAACAACAACCGATAAAGTTGCTTCGTGTTTGCAAATTTCTGCTGCAAAAACCTCTAAGAGTCCATGTCTTTTAAGTTCCATGACAAGATGGGAAACCCCTTTGCTGGAGTTGGCGCATTCTGCTACTGCATCTTTGATGGTGCCATAGGAACAAGTTTCAGATTGCATTTCGTTGATGAATTTTGCGTTGCTAAGTTTTCGAGTCTTATGTAGCCATTCTGCCACGCTGTCAGATTTTGGCCACGAATTTATCTCTTCGCCACCATGTGTTGATTTTTTTACTGTGGTTTCTGGTTCATATTTCAAATCATTGTCGCCTTCGTGCGCAAAGCCTTTTGAGGCATTATTTGGGTTTTTTGCATTTTTCCCAGCGCTATATGGCTTTGGAGACCCTTTGGTGTCACTTGCACTGCCGCCGGCCATCTTATCGGCCTTTGGTTTGACTGGTGCATCACTTGTTGGCCCATTGTAATCTGGGGTTTCTTCAACTGGGGGTTTTTCGACCATATTTTTTTGGTCTTTTAAATATTCTTGAAATCGTCTGAATGCCATGGTATTTCTCCTCTTACGGAATGACTTACCTATATAGGAAAAAATTCATGGAAAATACTTACCAGTTGTGCTTGATTTTAAAAAAAAAATCTGTTAGTTTTCTAAATCGGTGTTGATTGAAATCAAAATTACAGGAGTTCAAGAATGAACAGTTACTATTTGGCCGGTGTGTTGGCCATAAGTCTTGGTGTTAATGCGTATCAAGTTTATAAGATTGACAAATTTGGAAGCTACAGTAATATTCTGGATCAAAAAGACAGAATGATTCAAGATGGTTACAATGAACTTCTTATCAGCCATATCAATAGTCTTAGAAATGATCAATATGATTCTGCCAAAAGTCAAGGCAAGATTGAGGGTATACTTTCGACAGTAAACAATATTAAGCCTGAAGATAATGAAATTTCATCAATTTGGCATAGTGGCTACTATCGTGGCATGGATCAAGTAGACTATGTGCGAACTATGGCATACGAAGATGGTTATCATAAGGCTTGTGATGATATGAATTGTCCGATTAATGCTAAGACTGAAAAAATCAATTTAAACGGAAAGAAGACCGCTCCTACGACATCAAACCTTGAGCCAAGTCAGACTAGCAATCCGTTGCCAGAAAGTAAGAATTCAGGAAAGCCAATTATTGATTTTAAGCAATTACCTGAAAAGAAATAGCCAGTTCTTAAGTTTCTGTGAAAAACCAAAGTGCAGATCATGGCCGTCGTCCAGGATGGCTTCTGGATTCTCTAAGCACGGAGATCATTACAGAAATGGGGATGTGTTGGCCTACAATGTGGCTTTTGGTTTGCCGCACCTCTAAGGTTACACGCCTAAATTAATCGAGATCGGGATCGGATCTTGAGCATCCTTAAATTAAGAACACGCCCCTTAGAAAGCTAAGGGGCTATTTTTTTTCTTTGTTTCTTATGATTAGTTCCCCTAAAACTTCAATCTTGCCAACCAACATCTGGAATTTTTTTTGATTCATCTTGCTGATGTCATTCATGTATGAGTGCAATTCAGCACAAAGTTCTTTGTATTCGACATTGGCTTTTTTTAGGTCAAATTTACCCTTGGCAGCATTTTTGTAATATGGAAGCTTTACGATGAAATGGTCATGTGTTAGTGTCGCAATTCCGCCTTTTTCTTTTGCATTGTTTGCGATCTTTTCTGCGCCATCGTGTCTCTTCTTTGCAAATTCATCAAGTTCAATCTCTGTTTGTTCTGAAAACAGTCCACATAGTTTTAACAGTTCTATTTTTTGCTCATTCATCATCGTTGTCTCCTTATGGACTTATCTATCTTTCGTGGTACAATATTTATCATTTTTACGAGGTGGATATGACATCTTTCCAGCAGCTTGAAAAGTTTCTGTGGTATCTTTTTGATAAAAAGAATCTCAATGATAGACACCGTAAAAGGCTGGAGTGGGAACTCAAAGAAATTGATGTTCAGTCCAAGGCGGATTATTTCTTGGAATTGTACAAGAACAAGGTTAAGCATCAAAATCAGAACAACATAATTGTGCCATTCATTCTTGATGTATGCGATGAATTCGACATAGATAGAGACCCTAACTTTGTCCAAGGTGATATGCCTGACATCGATGTTGATTATCTTTCTGAGGTTAGGGATCATCTCAAGAACAAATGGGCTGTTGAAACATTTGGTCAAGATTTTGTCTGCAACATAGGCAACTATACAACCTATGGACTTAAAAGTGCTTTGCTTGATATGGTGCGTGTTCATGGTGAGCCCCGTGAGGAAATAATGGAGCTTACAAAAAGCCTTGATGCCAAGGACGATGAGGGCAACCGCATGACTTGGGATAGAGCTATGGAGATGTACCCAAAGTTAAAAGAATATTGTGATAAGCACCCAGAGATAGCCTCTGCTGCAAAAAAACTAATCAATAGAAATAGGGGCATGGGCCAACATGCTGGTGGTTTGATAATATCTTCAGTTCCATTGCATGACCTTGTTCCATTGGTTAAAAGAAAGGACAATCCACAAGCCAGTGCGTGGGTGGAGGGTTTGAGCGGTCAAGATTTGCAACCAGTTGGCTTGGTTAAATTTGATCTTTTGGTTATTTCAAACCTCCAGCAGATATCAAGGTGCTGTGAGATGGTCAAAAAAAATCATGGCATTACAGGTGTTTGTGCTTTGCCAGGACAGTCAGACTGGAGCGATATCAATATGTGGCGAAATGATCCAAAGGCTCTGCGGATGGCCAATGAGGCAGACCTTAGGTGTATATTCCAATTTGACTCTGAGGGCATCAGAAGACTCGTGCTTGCCGGTGGAGTGGATAAGTTTGAGGATCTTGTTGCATATACGGCTCTTTATAGGCCAGGCCCGCTTGGGATGCTTATGCATGAAAGGTATACACAACGGAAGCGTGGACTAGAGGAATACTCTCTTCATCCTCTTGTTGAGCCTATACTTGGTAAAACATATGGGGTCATGTGCTATCAAGAGCAGATCATGAAAATATTGAATGTTGTTGGCGAGATCCCATTGAGAGATTGTGAGATTGTTAGGAAAGCCATATCAAAAAAGAAAGTATCTGCATTTCAAAAATATGAAACCATGTTCATACAGAATGGTCAGAAGAACCTTGGCGTTAGCGAAGATGAGATAAAAAACTTATGGAATCAAATAAAATCATTTGCTGAATATGGCTTCAACTTGAGTCATGCTGTCGCTTACACCTATGTTTCTTCTAGGCTCTTGTATCTTAAAGCTCATTACCCGCAAGAGTTCTACACCGCCGTTTTGAGTTGCGAGACTCTTAGTGAAAAAATCAAGGAGTATAAAATAGAGGCAAAAAGACATGGCGTCGATATGGAAAGAGCCGACATCAACAAATCAAAGGAAACATTTAATCTTGTTGGCAATGTCATACATTTTGGACTTGGAAACATTAAGGGAATTGGCGAGGGTCCTTCTAAGAGGATTGTCGCTGGACAGCCATATGCCGGCATTGAGGATTTTCTTAGCAGATTTGGAACTGATGCTAGTGTGATGAAGTGTCTCATATCACTTCGATGTTTCAAGGAATCTGATACTATAACTTTGTGGAAGTTTTACACACATTACAAGGATTGTGTAAGAAAAATAGAGGACAAAAAAAAGAGGTTTGCGATCAGCATGCAATCCTATGATGAGGAATTTAAAAAATTGGCTCCACACAGCAAGGTTGAGTTGTCCGAATTGGTTGGCGATGACCCATTTGGTTGTGAGGAATGGAAACATCTTGATGTTGTCGAGAACATTGATGTGAAGAGAGTTGTCGAAAGTAATTCTGGAGAGAAAATAATTGAGATTGAATATGTTCCTGTTGATAACACAGATGATTTTATTGAGGTGCAACATGTTAGATTTTTGAAGACCATTGTCACTAAAAGGTCATTCAATCGATTGAAGGAGTTGAAAAAACTATGGAATAAAAGAAATAAGTCGTTGGAGAGGAATGGCTCTACTATCTCTGCGGGTCTTCCAAGGCTGATTGACTTTGACCCATCTAAGCATGAGATAGATAAATCTTTGGCCAAGGAACTTCGCAGTGAGTCTGGTTGTGAGAAGAAGATGTATGGTTTTGCTTGGATGCACAATTTAGAAAAAAGTCCAGAATTCAAGGGTAACACATTTCAGATGTTGCGTGAAAACGAAGGTTGCATAGTTCCTGTTGAAATTGAAGTTACTTCCATCAAGAATTGCAAGAGCCAAAAAGGGAATGATTACATCCAGGTTATTGGCGAAGATGCCATGGGTGAGTCCAATCGCATCAACATCTTTCAAGATGATGCTGATAGGTGGAAGAAAGAATTGAAGTCTGGTAACTTACTTAGGTTGAGGCTTGCGGCGCCTACTGCGGGTTTCTCCACATATACTTTGGAAAAAAATAGCAAGATGCCAAACCGTGGATGGGCTCTCAAATATCCAAATAAAGATTCAGACTATCGTGTGTTTGTTATGTCTAGTGGCGATAAAGATGATGTTTACCAAACAGATGAGGAGGTTCTCAGCCAATTTGATATGCTGGGAAGAAAAAAATGAGTGATACAGAAATTCTTATAGATAAAAACAATTTTGAAGAGTACTTTTTTGATGTAAGGCGATTTAAGCCAAAGCGTGGCCAAACCATGGCAAGGTATATGGCCACTGCCGAATTCATAGATGGGATGATGAAAAAAAATATCATAGATCTCCTTCACAAAGATAAAGCTGAAGCTGCTGTTTCTGTGATGCGGAAGCTTGGTTGTGCTACCGAAGGCGACTCTATCAAAGTTGTGCGTGCGGTGTGTGACGATCTTGTCTCAGGCATGTCCATTGATGATGTTGAAAAGAAAGTGTATAGGTACACACTTGAGGCTTTTTATTACACTCAGAAGGAGCACATCCCGACTGACGATCCCCATTGGTCACCCGTCAATGTTCGTAACATGGATGATTTTATGGATGCAGCAAACAGAAAGTGCAAAATGACGGCCAAGATCGTAGATAACCTTGATGGGGAAAAACAAGGTGAATAATTTTGGTGACATGGTTTTTATAGATACGGTCTACAGACCATCTATAGGAGCTTTTGGCAAACCTCATTGCGTGAGATTTGATCGATATGTTGTCAAGAACTGGTTTAATTGCCGTGAGATTTGGCATAACCAGATGTACAATGCCAAAATTTTTTTTTACACACACCCAATTTCTAAAATTAAACAGATATGCTCATTTTTCAAAATAGTTGAGGATAAGCTATCAATGGCCGATCGTACCATTTTTGGATCCACACAAAAGAAGTGTATTATATACATCAGGCCAAGCAAGTGGTGGCTACGATACGGAATGAGAAGGTCTCTTTTTACAATACTTTTAAGATCATCAAATGCCTATGAGCAAGACGCCGATAACTTCAATGAAGCACTTTACAGTAATTCTTATGCAGATAAAACAAGGATTGCTATTGAGTATTTCTTTGCTGGAAATACTGTGTACAAGGGAAAAAAGCGTGGGTGGCATAGGCAGTTTGGAGATGTTTCTCTAGACAAAGAAATCTTGAAAAATCTACTTATCCCAGAATCTAAGGGTCATGTATAAATCATGAACATAAATATTGAGCCATTTTATTGTCATATAAAAAAAGAACATCTTTTTGGATATGAAAGTAATTTTGAAGAATATGAATTAGTATGTGTATTCGCAGCCAGAAGTGTTGCAAATAGAGCATTGTTATTTCATTGTATGACAGAGTCTGGAATGCAAAGAGCAAATGTTCCCATTTCCGCTTTGGTTCATAAGACAGATGCTCCAAAAATAGATTTGGACTATCTTCAACTTTGGAATTGTTTTGGCAATGAGATTAATGTTTGCAAATTCGATTATCTTGTTAGTTGGAGATGTCAAATTGCTATGAAAGACAAGTCTATGCATTGGGCGACTTATATGATGACATTTGATTGGGAAAATAACAATTTTAGCTTAACTCCCAATGATTACAAGAATGCACATTTGTTAAAATTAGATAATGGATGTTTTGCATTGCAGCCAAACAATAGGATTTTTTGGAAAGATTCAAACTTTGTAACAAAGCCACTTGATCCTAAATCTATTCCAAAATATAAAGTTGATAAAGAAATTTTCGTATGTGAAAAAAGTGATCGATGGACAAGTGAAGATACAGATTGTTTTTATTACGACATTATAAAAGCAGATGATAACTTGTAAAAAAATTAAAATCCATACAAATGAATTGATTGTACTTTATTTGGAGATTGATGATTTATGTTTTGTATCGAAACCTATTTGAAAAAAACAGAAGATCGAGGGATTGGCGTTTTCTCAAAAAATCTTGTTAAAAAAGGAACTATTATTTGGCAGTTTAAAGAAGGATTTGATTTAAAATTACACAAGGATAAACTGCTTGATTTAAACAGCGTACAAAAAGAATTTATTGATAAACACTCTTACAGGCATGATGAATATTACTACCTATCTTGTGATTATTCGATTTTCCAAAATCATAGCAATACACCTAATTCAATTGAATTAGATACAGATAAAATGGTTGCAGCTAGAGATATTTTGCCCGATGAAGAAATACTTGTAAACTATAGCGATTTTGATGAAGACTTTAAATCATATGAAAACACACTTTTTTAAATAAATGCGGATCATAATTTTTTACATATGAATGATGTTGTCTAAAACTGCGGAAAATACCAGCTAAACAATAGGATTTTTTTAGAGGAACAAGAACTTCATCAATAAGCTATTTGAAAAATCAGATGATTCAAAGAAGGATTAAGAGAGCTTTGTTGATATACGCCTATCATTGCCATCAAATATGTTGAGGCCAAATCTTGCAATCAATTCATACATCTCGTTTGTTTTACATAGTTTACTGATTTCTGATTCAAATTTTTTGTTGTCCCAGTTGTTCATATCTTCGGCGATATCTTTGCTAAACCAAGAAACTTTACAATTGTTGTTATGCAGTTTGTCTTGAACAAATGTTCCTGGCGGCATGTTAATTCCAAAAAATAATTCTTTCGATTGAATGCGAAGCTCGTCTGAAATTTTTGGGTTTTGTTTCAAAAATTGACTGTGACTGATGAAATTTCCGATATGGAATTCCATTTTTATAGAATACTCATTCCATGATGCATTGATCTCTTTCATGGCTGAAGTCTTGCACAATGCAAAGGATGCGCATGTGTTTGGCGTTGTGATCCATCCATCGTTAACTTTGAATAGGTCGTTGTTGATTTCATCCAAAATTTTTATGATTGATGAATTTTCCAGATTGAAGTTTATAATCTCGTCGTTGATAGAGTCATTCTTCAAGAATACATGGTCTTGTATAACCAAGTAGTTTTCAGTGTCTGTGTGCTCAAGCGCTTGCTCGATCATTTTTCCGTGCGTCAAAGGCTTCCAACTGCGCATGGGGATTATTTTCTTTTTGGATTCGCCTATTGTTATGCACGATATTAAGTCTACTAGTTCTTCTTTCTTGTCTTGGAGTGTGCTTTCTATGTTTGTCTTCTCTGGCCCGCTTATATTGATGACTATGTTTTCGATGTCATGGTTGTTCTTTGTGTTTGCCATGATTGACAGAAGACAGATGGCGAAATTATTGAAGCTTCCAAAGCTTGTCGTCAAAATGATTGTTGTCTTTTTCTCTTTGATGGATCTCTTTTCACTTTCCCCTTGGGTTATGATGGTGATGTTTGATCCTTTGCATCCTTCAATTTTATTTATGGGATTGAATTGTTCTTCATAGATATCCCAATATTCAGTCCAATTTCCAAGAAGGTGGCAATCCCACATCCAGTCCAAATATGATGTCCAATGTTGGTAGTTTGGCGCTTCCGGTTCAGAATGACAGAGTTCAAATTTGTATCCAAGTCGATTTACTTGTTTGAGTATGTGATTTTCATGATGTTCAAAAGCATAACCAGAATGGCCTTTGTGTTTTGATGGGTCTGGCAGTTGTAGCTTGTCTATGACTTCACGCTTGGTGGCATATGCTATTGTCCTTATATGTCCGCCACCACCTGAAGCTGTTTTTGGTTCATAGCATTGTGCCACAAGTCCAACATTTGGCTTAGATATTTTTTCCACAAATGGTTTTAGAAATGTCTTGCGCATTGGAAGCATATCGTCCGTAAACCAGAACAGTTCTTGCCATTTTGGAAGTGGAATTAAGTTGCGAAACACCATCACAAGCGGACCATAGTCACGAAGTATGGTGTTGTAAACTGGTATGTAAAATGTTGGTTTGAATTGTAATATGTTTTCAGTTTCATCCTTGTCTGGTCTTTCTCCATCGAAGGTATGTATGACAGCAAGTTCCACCCCATAATGCTCTGCATTCGCCCAAGCTCTGAGCCACTTTTCTATGAAATTTTTTCTATTATATGTGACAACAACCGCAAGCTTTTCACAAGGTGTTTTGGGTATGATTGCAATTTCTTCGAGATATTGAAACATTTTCACATCATTAGTTTTTGTATTTTTTGTATAGATTATTGAACTCTGGATAGGACTCCAAGTCTTTCTCAAGGTCGTAGAAAATTTGTTTGTTTTCATTTATTTTTTTTTCTAAATAATTTTCATCAGTTGTCCAACTTGCCCTTACAAAATGAACTATTGGATTTTTATGAAATCGCAGCACTTTGTAATTGTTTTTCTTTATTTGATAAAGCATCCATGAGCCTATATCAAAGCTAAGCCCCTCATATGAGTCATCTTTTTTTGGAATTTCTCCATGACTTTTTTGGGTGTCGTAGAAAGATTTAAATTCATCATAGTCCAGATCATTCATGTTGTAATCTTTAACAATATGATATCCATACCACTTTGTTCCAAGCTGAGTTAAAATTGATTTTTTGCATACAACAAAAGTCGAGTTGATGTGATGTGTTCCGATAAACCTCTTGTTTTCGTGAATGTATTCACCCCAAGATCCATATGTTATTGGTAAAGTTTGAATTATTGCGACATTTTTGTCTTGAAACATATTGAATGATTCTTCGCACCATTCATTGTCGGTAACGATGATATCATCGTGCATTATTGTGTAGTATTCTGTGTGCACCCAAGGGATAGCCATTTCTAAAGCTTGGCTGTGACCAACTCTGCTCCACGCTCGTATTACTGTGATGGGCATATCTTTTTTGCCCCACTTTAGTTTTCGGAGTTCTTCTAGGAATTTTTGTTTTTTATCTTGTGGTGTTGGATCTCCACATCTCTCATCTGGCCCATTAATGCAAACCATTAAATGCTCTAAATGATTGGGGTTACTTCGCAAAAGAAGGCTGAATATGGTTGTCATCAGTAATTGCAGTGGGCCGGCAGATGTTGCTATGATTCCTGTGTTTTTCCCAGGAATCAATGTTGCGTCTTCGCACTCTTTGAGACTCATGATCATGTGGTCGTGTGGCATTTGTTATCTCCTTTAACATAATTTTAAGCGAATATGCATGGCGAAACAAGTATATAAAACAATAACACGAAAGGAGTCATCTATGTTGATGTGCGCATTGTTTTTTTTGTCTGGGCTGGTGATTGGCTGGAATTTTTTTCCACAGCCGGACTGGGTTAAAGAATTGGTAAACAAACTATTTGGAAAGAAAGGTGATGAAAATGTCTAGTTTCCGTGACGACATTGAGAGATTGTCAAATCAGTGGGAAAAAGCCTTGAAGCAAGGTATATTTGACGATGTCAAAAAGCAGAGTAATAACAATGGTGATAGTGAGGTAGATTTTTTTGGCCAGATGCCTACTGTTCACAATACAGAAATCAAGGACGGCGATGTGTCAAAGTGGAATGATGTCATGTCAACTCTCAACAATAGAGAGACCAGTTCTTTTAATGATGGAATGTTGAATGAAGAGTCTACTCCATCAAAAAAAAATGTAAAGAAGCACGCAAATAAGATGGCCAACACCAACAACCCAGTATACCCAAATACTAAGGGCAAAGACAGCAAGATTAAGCCAAACACTAATTTTGCAGGTGGCCCTAAAATTGACAAGCTTATTGATTTAAAAAACAAGCTGCATGACTTGAAAGTGCAACTGACCAAGGGTGATAATCTTGGTAAAAATGTAGATAAAATTGAAAGCTCCGTGGACAAAATGTCTAGGGAAATAGACAAGTTGAGCGATATGCTCAATGGCAGTATCATTGACAACAAATAGTCTTAAGGTGTAGGACATGAATAAGCAAAGAGTAATGCTCGTAATCTTGCTTTTTCTTGTCCTCGCACATCTTTATTGCGCTATCGTTGGTGTGGGTTATCGTCATCGTGGCAAGCCATTTAATGATTTTGGCAAGGTCTACCCTGTTAGAAGCATAAGGTTACTTCAAAACAACATGTTTGAAGTAACCATTGCCGATGGTGGATCCACGACTATCCTAGGTAGTCTAAATGGTGGCATCAAGTCTGGATCAAAAAATAAGATTATAAACATACTTAACAAGGCAAAAAATCCAAGTTTATGTGTTCTTGGTAAGTATGGCGATACGACTCTTATAGATTTTATTTTTATTTTGGATGGTAATGACATCAAATTTTCTGATTGGTTACAGTCTAATAGGTTATGGCTAACAACTATTTGATAAAATGTGTCCGATGCAGCTGGTCAAGACCGGTTGATAAGCCAGAAGACACAAAAGACCTATTTGAGTACCCCACATGTCAGAACTGCAAGCAGTTCAAGAAATTCAGGTGTCCAAAATGCGGAAGAATCGCAAAGCAACTGCCTTGCAGAAGCTGAGGCTACTTTCTGCATATGACTACGCTAGTGGAAGCCGTGCCAGAATGAATCCTGAGCGCAAATTGGCATCCATGTCATTCTCTGTACACAAGTTCAATAATAGGTCTAAACCACAAGATTTGCGAAAGATATTGGTTATACCATCATTCTGGGAGTTTGGTGTAGAGACCATTGGAATGTGTTATTGTTTGCCGCAGATTATACATACCAATCCGGACTGCTACATCATAGTGGTTGGATGGCATGGCAGGTCTTTTCTTTACAGCAAAATAGTCGATGAATACTGGGAGCTTTCCGAGGATCATCAATGGCTGCGTGAGTATAGCGATGCATTCAGAAATGACTCAAGAAACATTAGCAATCTTGAAATCAAGCTTTCGCAATATGGAAGAGTCGTAAATGGCTCAAGCTTCAGTCAAATGTGTGTGCATTATTTCTGCGTTGAATGTAAACATGGTTTTGTTACCCACAATCATATAAACACAAAATGTCAGAAGTGCAATGGAGATAATTTGATGAGGCCGCTTTTTGGCGACTTGTCAGCAAGCAAGAAGAGATTTGTGAGTGTACCAACGCCATCTGATGAGAAGCACAATGCCATGCGTCGCTTCGTTCATGGCAAGCCGATTGCTATATTTGCAAGAAATAGGCTGAGGTATGGAAGGAATCTAAGCATCGATTTTTACCAGAAACTCATCAATCTCATCAAGGAGATGGGTTACCAGCCCATATGGATGGGCGAGAAGCAAAGCGTCCACCCATGTCCAGATCCGACAATTGTTGATTTCACCTCACATCCCGAATCCAATGACCTTGAGTGCACCTTGGCTTTGCTCAGCATGTGCAATTACACGATGCAGTACTATACGGCATCAACTCGTCTTGCAGCTATGGTTAAGACGCCATGGATACTTTTTGAGAGTGCCGATCAGCTTGTTGGCAATGGCCAGGAGGGCATGAGGATTATATTGACTACTGAGCAAGAAAAGAAAAAGCTGGTTATTGCTAACTTTCAGCGACTTTTAGAAAATGAGGACGAGGGCATTAGGCACTCAAGGATTGCTATTGAAGAGATGGATCAAGGAAACCATAAGACTATAGTGGCCATGGTTGATAACTCAGATATGGTTAGGATGAACATGGTCAAGCTAGATTATTGGTGGAGGCATGCAAATAAATGAACACAGTCTCAGATTTTTTAAAAAGAGCATCACAGAGAAACGGATTTGTGCGTGAAAAATATGAAGAGAAGAGCATCCCAACTGAATTTAGTGATGTGTGCATTCTTCCATTTTTTGGCGACTTCATGGCAACATTCTTACTTTCATGTTTTTTTCTTAGGCCATACAAAAAGAGAAGTAAGGCTAGCAAGTATTTCATACTTTGCGGCTATCCTGGTATGGCTGGTATATTTCCCTATGTCGATGAATATTGGGGCTTTTCGGATGATGCCCAGATTTCTAGGCTTTATGAGAAATCATTTCTAGCTGAGAACACCAGTGACATTGTCACTGTGTACAAGCGCAACTTGAATGAGTTTTTTCGAACTGTGATTGATCCAAAAGATGTTTTTTCTAATTTTTCTCATGGAATGAAAAAAGAATTTGTCAACGATAAGATTGAAGTGTTTTTGCCATTCGTTCCATCAAGTTCCATACTTGGTAAAGATTTTGTGCGCCAACTCAACCAAAGAGCTGGATTTAAAGTTTTTTTCTCACCCACTACATTTTGCAAGCAATGGCACAATGGTAAGTCCACAAATGTTCGCACCAAGAAAGATTTCTGGGTGTCGCTCGCCAAAAAACTTATATCCAACAAATTTGTTCCCGTTATATGGCAGAGTAGTTTTACCCACGACATATCATCGGATCTCTTGGATGAATGCCTTTTTATCAATGATAAAGACATTACAAAGGTGCTTTCGGCGATGAGAGCTTGTGGGTGTGTGCTTGATGTTTTCAATGGCACATCAAGGTTCGCAATGATGGCAAGGACACCCTTCTTGTGTGTCGATGAGCGATCTAGATACAACAACATGAGGGACTATGAGAGTGAGGACATTGTATCTCCACAGCTCCCAAAGCAGCATATTTTTACATTCAGTACTATTATAACCAATGGAACCGTAGACATGTGGAATCAGGATATTCTACAAGGCATCGTCAACAGATTGAACGCATTTTTGCCAGAGCTGGATCGAGATAACTGGCCGACGACCTCCGAAGTGTCGGAATTGGTTTCCTACAAGGAAACGGTTCGAACCATGGAGCCATTGAAAATTGGTATGAGGCTCTTGAAGATTAACAGAGATTGAGGTAAATATGAGATTAGTTAGAGTCGAGATGCGTGAAATGCATCCAAATTGTTCCAGAGATGAGAGAGAAACGGCATTCAGGAGGATGTTTGCGACTTTCAAGAAAGCCGTAACTGATGCCGGTGTATTACACGACTACAAAGAGCATGAGCATTTTGAGAGTGAAAGAAGAAAGAAAAGGAAAAAGAAGCGTGAGTCTGAATTAAAAAGACTCAAGCTAAAATTGCGAGAAAATTTCCCAAATCGCAAGAATGATAAAAAAAACAGCAAGACATCTAAAAATAAAAAAAAGTAGGAACATGTCTAAGAAATCAAATATAATGAGTTTGTCTATGGATGTTGACATTCAAGAGAAGCTTAAGATTGTTGCTAAGAAGCGAAATGTTTCCGTCAGTAAGCTCATCCGTGATCTTGCTGACAAATACATTAATGAGGAAGACGATGTGGACATGGTAATCCTAAAGGTTCCAAGGGAATTGCGTACACAGTCTGATGCATTGCGTGCCTGGATAGCCCAGCGCACCGATCTTGTGATAAAAACTCTCACATCGATCAAGGAATGATGGACTACAAAAATTTATCTCTTGTAAACTTTGCATCAATTCCTATTGGTGGCATGGTTCCAATTGACAATCCCATGGAGATATACAGACTTGCCGTTCATATGGAACCTTTGTGTATAAAAAACAATGGTATTGCTTTAGCAGCTACGCAAGTTGGTGTGCCATACAATTTCTTTATAGTGATCAATGAGAATGGTAATGAATACTATGCCAATTGTTCCTATGAGGGTGTAGGGGAAAAATCTACTTTTGTGGAGGCTTGCCTCTCATTGCGAAACGATGATGGATCATCTATGCATTTTGAGGTTTCAAGATACAAGTCTGTTCGTGTCAAAGGTTTGAGGCTTAGAGTCAATAGTCAAGATCCATCAGTTGAATTTATAGATGTAGATGAGACCTACGAAGGCATGCGTGCTGTAATATGTCAGCATGAGATAGATCATGCCAATGGCACTCTTATATCACACATTGGAAAGCAGATACATATACATAGGAGTTGAACAGTGCTAAGTCTAAAACAAGTGAGGCGTGTTTGTTACGGAGATACATCTAAGCCTTCAAGTTTATGTAGATATTTAGAGACCGATGACTTTGACGCATCAAAGAGTTACTGCCTTAAATTGATACAAGGCAAGAAAAATGCAATCGACAAGGATGTGGCAGATTTCATCATGAAATCTAAAGGACGAGGCATCAACCCAAATTCTGAGAATGTGCCACTTGGCGACAATTGCCAAGGTTACATTAAACTAAAATCTATTGCACAAGGCTACGACTGCGCTAGCGTTTGATGTTTTTGTTCATCATTCGATAAATATCCACTTCAAGGTTATTTTGCATGGCAGATCGTAAAATATTATCGTTAAGATGTTGATTGTTTAGCTGCATCACTTCAGCGACCATGGCATTTGCTATTTTCTCGTTTTTATCGGCTTTTCTTTTGTAGTAGAGGATCAGCGCAATCGTTCCTAAGGCAAAAATTACCACCATTGGCCCATCTCCTTGCAATATCTGAACTCCTGTATTTTCATTTCTAATTCCAGCAGCATTCAAGTTAAACATTCCTTGTTGAACCTCACGAAGTTTGCTGTTTTGTATTTCTGCATTTTGCCTAAGTTTTCCAAGTTCAAGCATAAGACCATTTTGATTGTTTTTTATTTCATCTATTTTACCGTCTCGGTTGTCTATTTTGTTTTGCATTCTAGGATTGAAGTTTGCACAGCCAAAAAAAGACATGCATAAAATCATTGTTAAAAAAATATTTTTCATTTGACTTTGCCCCCTATGCTTATTTACACTCTCGATTCCATTATTTGGAAGTGGTGAATTTGATGAATGATTTGATAGCCATCGAGTGATGGTGGTTCACATATGCTAAAAAGGAGGTTTGCTATGATGAATGATGATGATTTGCTTTTTGATGGACATGAAGATGATGGTCAAGAGCAGAGTAGCTCGGAGGCCAACGCCAATGTCAACGATTTTGTCAAAATGTGCATCGAGAAATTTTTTGATGATAAAATTATGCACTGCGGTGGTAAGGTTCCAAAATATATGGTTAACACCCCAAATAGGGTTTGTATGGTGATCAACACAAATCTATGTGATGCTGTTGATATGGCATATAAAAGTCTTCGTGACCATATATCGGTTGAGGATAGAAAGATTGCTAAATATTATGGAGAAATCACAAGTGACATAAGGATGGTCAACGATGCACTTAGTGTTCTTGGAAGGTCGGGAACACCTCAGCGGTTTGCTGGTGGCATGATGATTTTATACCTCAAGTACTGCAAGGGCGTGAAAATAGATGTCTAAGAAGGATGCTATATTTATTGCTGGTGATTTTGATCAATATGAGATTCCCAAAAGCAAAAGGTATCTTCTTAACTATTTCACCACAGCAATCCAAAGATCATTTATCAAGTACGCTTTGATGTTTGGCAATTACTCCAATTTTGTTGATCATACTGGTGTATATTGCCAAGAAAGGTACTTGAAAATCATGGATAAAGCTTTGCGTCAGATACAAGATGCTCACGCAAAGGCCAAGTCAGAAATGAATATTGAGGAGCTTGCCAAGATTGAGGATGGTAAATTTAGTATAAGTTCTATGCCAAAGGTATAGATAATACATGCTTAAATTCTCTGATTGGTTAAAAATTCGTGAATCAAGCGCATCGACTAGACTAAAGCGTCAAGCTGCGCTTGGTCTTGCGCCGCCTGTTGCTGATATATTCAGCCATGGAACCCCACCTCCTTGGCAAGTTGATAGATTGAAGTCGGCACTGAAGAAGAGTCACGCAAAGAAGAAAAAGAAGAAGAAGAATAAAAAAAAGAACATGGTTTCTGAAGCTTCTAAGCCTCAGCCAATTAACAAGAGCATGGATTCATTCATTGTTGCCATAGAGAAGCTCGTTAAGGATCTTTGGGAGTTGCGCAGAATTAAAAAGGAAAAGGGTATAAAAGATTCCAAACAAAAGTCAAAAGATCTCATTAAAAAAGTTGCGAAGTCACAAGTAAAAGTTGATAAGGAAAAAGAAAAGCTGGACATGGACAAGCTGGACACCAAGGATAAGAAAAAAATCGATGATAAAAAGAATAAGATCAAGGATATATCTAGGCTTGTCAAAAAAATAAGCAACAATAAGGGTGTTGACTAGCGATCCAGTAACAGTCTAATATATGTCATGGAAAAACAATCCAAGAAAATGTTGACTGCCCAAAAAAGATCATTGGATGTCTGGTTGGATGAGACCAAGAAGACATTTATAGTGGTCGCATTCGTCGACCAAAACTACCAAAAAAACATAACACAAGTTATACCATGCATTCATGGAACTGCCATAAGTGGTTATGCCTACGATTGTGCAAATGACAGTTACATTATAGATTGCTGTGGTTATTTGAACATTGGTTATGTCAATGCTTGTTGCTATTTGAGAGTACATGATAGGTATGAGATCAGCATACCTATGTCAGATGGTGTGTGTAAGATGCTTTTTGATCACCATCAATCATCACTTTTAAAGAACCACATAAAGACAATGGGCTTTCAGAAGCTTCAAGTTGTATTTCTACAATTAGTTTGCGAATATTGATATGAATGTTGATCATGATGATTTTTACATGGGTTTGACATTCATCGCTGCAGAAGGTGGTGAATCAGAAAAATGTTGCCTTTTTCTTCTTGGCGATGGTTCGATGGTGTTATCGCATGGCGATCATGTGGTTGCCAGCAATCACGAGATTGATCCCATATCACATCTTGCCGTTGGACAAGGAATACCAAGTGGTGCAGAGGTGGTTTTTTTCAATTATACACCTTGCGAGAATACTGTTGTGTTGCTGATGTATTTTGGAATTAAAAGAATTGTTTTTTTTCCTAATAACAAGGATGAATCAGTAAAGATTTTATCTATACCAGGGTGTGCGGCGGAAATAATCTCATATGTTGGAAACTTAAATTGGCTCAGGGATCGCATTTTTTTTCTTAGGTCAAATGAGATATTATAGAGCGATGCCTAAATAACTTCATGGGATGTACATCTAATACTACCGGATGCGTCGATCAATACAACTGTGATGGTTCATGTCCGGATTTTTTGATCAAGCGTAATGACACCAAACCAGATTTCAAAGTTAAGGTTGATGATTGTGATGGTCCAATTGATCTAACAGACTTGGTATTAGAAGCCAGCATGTGGGTCAATGGAAAGCTCAAGGTTGCTATGCCATCTACTGCTGAATATCTTTCTCTCGCTGATAATATTGGCTTTAACCAAGTGATGATTGGCGATGTGATTGTCATTAACAGACCAAGACAGAATGAATACATGCTTGTCACGGCTTTTGACGAGGATAATTACTATATTCAAGTCCAGCGTGGCTACCATGGTACAACTCCTCAAAATTGGAAAAAAGGCCAAAATTTAAAAGTCATCAAATTCATGAATGTTCCGTCCACAACTTTGATGAATCTTGACGATGTAATCAACATCGATGGCACTACAAATTCTGATGTTTTAACTGAAAGCTTTCTCGTTTATAATTGGCAAGCAACGGACACATGTTTGCCAGGGTGTTATTTTTTTGAGTTTAAATTGATGAAAATGGTGACATCAGTTCCTTTTGCGGCAATGTCCACGATACCCAGTTTCTCGGATCCAAGCGTAATCAATTATCGCTGCGGTTTGCCGGTTAATGTTGATTGGATCAGAAGATTTCCGGCAGATTCTGAGGGGTATAAGATTAAAATATACGATTCACCAACATCAGAAATATGAGTGTGAAATGCCTTCAGTAGCAGAATTTTTGGTTGACAGGTTAGAGAATATTGGTGTCGGTCATGTTTTTGGCATCAGCCGTGATGATGAAAATCCCTTTGTCGAGTCTATATCATCAAGCAAAAAAATGAAGTTTGCGACCACTACTGATGAAGCTGGTGCTGGCTTTGCGGCTGACACTTACGCTAGAACCAATGGTTTTGGATGTGTTTGCGCAACCTATAACGCAGGCGCACTTAGCTTGTGCAATGCAATTTCTGGAGCATATTCTGAAAGATCCCCAGTAGTTGTTGTTTCTATATCACCACCAATGAAAAGTAGGAACGAAGATTTTTTGCTTTATCATGTGATTAGAAGTTTCAACAATCAACAGCGTATTTTCAAGAATATAACATGCAATTCTGCCATACTTGATGATGCCACTAAGGCTGGCTTCTTGATTGACAAGGCACTTGATGACATGGCTACATTGAAACAGCCTGTGTATATTGAGATGCCTGCTGACATTGCAGTAACCCCAATTCGATATGATGTATACAGCCAAGGAACCCCAACGATTAAGTCTAGTGACAAGGAAACCCTTGCTGATGCCATTGCCGAGACGAGCCAATGGCTTGCGCAGTCCAAGACTCCTGTCATTATGATTGGCGTCCAAGTTGTAAGGTACGGACTCAGCGACAAATTGGTTAGGTTTGCCGAGAAAAACAACATACCAATGGTTACAACGCTTCTTGGAAAATCATCCGTAGATGAAAATCACGAGCTTTTCGTCGGCGTTTATGGCGGCAAGTCATCAAGAGGTGAGGTTCTATCATTGATTGATAACTCAGATTGCCTTCTTGTTTTTGGAGAGTGTCTTACAGATGTGACTCTTGGGTTTGAGTCGCCAAGGTTTGCTAAGAGACAAGTAGCTTTCTGCTCAACCGATGGGCTTTTTGTAAAAAATCATGTGTATAATAATGTTACTTTCCAAGATTTTTGTATGAGTCTTTTCTCATCGTCCTTTGAGAAGAAGGATATTTTTACTTTGGAAAATGTTAGTGCAAATCTTGATGACGCATTCAATGTCATGTCAAAAATTGTAGACACTGATAAAAATGTAGTCATAGTTTCTGATTGTAACAAACAACTTACCACAGCATCTATGATTAAGGTGAGGCAGAAGCGGTTTTTCAGCCCAGCATTTCAAAGAAGTGGTAGATTTGCTATGGCTGGATGTATTGGAATTCAGCTTGCAAATCCCGATCTTAGGCCATTGGTGATGCTTGATGCGGATAGTTTTAGGTCAAGTCTTTCTGATGTTTTTACAATCATAAAGATGAATCTAAACCCAATTGTGCTTGTGCTTGGTGAGATAGGGATTAACACCGCTTCATTGCGTGATTTTTTCGGTGGCGGCCATGGATATACAGTTTCGGATCCAAACGAGCTTGAATTTACACTTCGATCATGCTTAAAATCTAAAGAGCTTAGTATTTTAAGCTGGATAAACAAAAAGGGATAATAATAGATGCAGCAGTTTAATTATCGCCAAGGAGGCGACAGTAGAAAATTCTCCAAGACGGATGAGCTTAGAATAAACTTTCAAATCAGAGTGCCACAAATCAGACTTAGTCGGGATGAGGAACAACTTGGTATTGTTTCTACTGATTATGGCAGACAGCTTGCCGAGGAAGCCGGTCTCGACCTTGTTGAGGTGGTTGCAAACACAAACCCGCCAATATGCAAGATTATGGATTATGGCAAATTTAAGTATGATAAGAAAATCAAAGAGAAGGAGTCTGCGAAGAGGCAGCGTGAGTCACAAACTCAGCACAAGGAAATAAGACTTCGTCCATCAATAGCGCAAGCTGACATAGACACCAAAATGAATCAAGCTAAGAAATTTCTGCAAGAAGGTTGTAAGGTTCAGTTTGTTGTACAGTTCAAGGGTCGTGAAAGACAGCATCAAGAAAGTGGTATGATTGTAATGCAGAAGATATTGGATGGTCTTCGTGATGATTGTGTTGTAGATGTTTTGCCAAGATATGAGGGTTCAAAAATTGTCTGTTGCATTGGTTCCAAGTTACGAGGTTGATATGTCTAAAGTCGACAAGGCTAGGAACAGACATTTTTTTGAGGAGTTTTGCAAGAAGCTCCATGCGCCTTGTAAAGCATTTAAGGTGGTTCGTTCCAATTCAATAAACATCATGGCATCCACAGATCGACATTTGATGGAATCCACATTAGGTTCACTAGGTGGTAGGATATATGATTTTTTCTCGGAAATTGACCTTGAACACCCAGGTTTGAACCAAGCATATGATGGAATTTTCTTAGATGACAATGAATTTTCTTTGTTTGTCTGCGAAATTATATCTTGTGTAAAAAATCTTGTTAAAAAAGATTATGCTAGAGTCATTTCGCTTATTTCGCAGCACGCTTCAGTTCACTTAATGAAATTGTCTAAATATGCAGAAATAATCGACAAACCAGAGAAGAACAAGTGTAATGTTAGATTTGTGCTTGATAGATCAAAAATGGAAAGCATACGCAAGCAGAAGATGCCTCAAAAAATTGACATGCGTGGAATTATCAAAAAGGGTATAAATTATTTTGACAACCATCCAGAAAATTTTGAAAGACACATGAGGTTTGACACCTCAATGGCTGATGAACTTGTCCAAATGGAAGATAAGGCACGCCGGTATGATGAGATTGGATGCAGCGTTCTTGCCGATGAAATAAGAAATAATCTCAAAATTTTTAACGAGCACATGAGGCAGAACTATTATGGCTTTAACAGAACTTCTATATCATCGATAGCTGTAACAATGGCAAGGTCGCTTGGCTGTGTTGTTGCTTGCAATGTAGACAATAACGAACTTTATATCAAGGTATCGAGCGAAACGCTTGATAGGCCACATGGCGATTCTTTTTTAAATTATGTTTATGAGCCAATCATATACCCAATACATTATTTTGAGGATATAATGCCAGCTACGGTGAAGTCTGTAATTAAACATTTAGATAATTTCCCACAGACTGAATCTAAACCAATTTTTGATTTTTATGGCGTTGTGGTTCCATCTATTGTGTTACCAAAGGTAGATGGCCGTTTTTTGTGTCGTAATTCGATGGGCGACATTGTAGATTTCGATAGCTATAATGATTGTAAGCAAAGCTTTGATAGATGGCTTGTGTCTGAAGGAATTGTTAGCCCGATTATAGTTGCAGAAAAGGATCATAAGTGTTATTTTTTAACATACTGGGTTTGAGGTTATTATGGACAGGATTATAAGCAAGGAACAGTTACTGCGTTTTGCTCAATTGGTGTATTCAGCTGGATGTCATGGCTACATGGATCTTTTGGATAATTTTTGCGAGCGTGCAGTTGATGATTTATATGAAGATTTGAAGCGTCCGCCCATGCTTACTTCAATGGTTTCAGTTAGTGGTGTTTTGGGCGAGTCGCCAATTTCCTTGGTTGACGCAGATTCAAATTCTTATGGTTTTCCACAATATTTGAATACGAATGAAATGCAAATGCTAAGGGGTGTTACTCTTACAAATACAACAGAAACTCCAGAGGGATAAAAAATGGTTAAGAAAATTGTTGGTGTTGATGGTCAAGAGTTTTGTTCAGTTCCAACGGTGGCGAGTGTCCGCCCTTGTGGTTCGCAAGTTCTCATTGAAATGCTGACCGCACAAGAATTGATGAATACAACCTTGAAACTTAGTGATGGAACTGATCCTAAAGTTCCAATGCAAGGTTATGTTAGAGCTGTTGGCCCTAGCTTTAATGAGGCGTGGGGATTTAAAGTTGGCGACAGGGTTCTTATCAGTGGTTCTGGTGTTCTTTCCCCAAATGCAAGCTTGAAATCTGGTCGTGACTCATTTTTAATGGAACCAGTTTCGGTTCGTGCTGTGCTTGTCGAGGGATCATGATAAAAGATCCCTATGAGATTCTTGGTGTTTCAAAAGCAGCCGGCCATGATGAATTGCAAGCTGCTTATAGAAAACTTGCCAAGCAATATCATCCAGATAGGAACATTGGCGATCCCGATGCGGAGAGCAAATTTCGTGATGTGCAAGAGGCATACGACATTTTGAGTGACACCTCGCAGAGAAGCAAATATGACCAATATGGCTTCTCTGCTTTTGGTGGGCAAGATCAATGGAATGGCTTTGCTCACACTATGCATGACATTTTTGGAAGATCAAACTACAAGGGTCGCAACATACAAATCAAGGTAAAAGCAACCCTTGAAGAGATTGCTGCTGGGTGTTCTAAGACTGTCAAGTACGCTAAAAGTAAAATTTGCGTTTCGTGCGTAGGCTCGGGAAGCAAAAATTCTCAAAAATGTCATGGATGTGGAGGCCATGGAGTTAGACATGTTACAATGCAAGGGTCTATCACCCTTCAAACAGCATGTCAAGACTGTCATGGATTGGGTTCGGTTGTAGTCGAAAAGTGCGATGCTTGTGCTGGTTCTGGCTATCAAAAAGATTCTGATGCAGTTGATATTGTGGTAAATGTTCCAGCGGGGTCAGAAGAAGGTGTCATAAAGATGCCTGGTTATGGTGAAGTTAGTCGTGAGCGAGCTGGATTTCCAGGCGATCTGCTCATTCACCTTAGTGTTGAAAAGCATGATATTTTTCAACGCCATGACAAGCACATAGTTATCGATGTACCTTGCACATTCTCGCAGTTATACTTCGGTTTTGAGGTTGAGGTTCCAACTGTGTATAAAGAAAAGATTATGGTCAAGATACCAGCCGGAACCATGCCAAATTCGCAGATAAGAGTTCCTGGTAAGGGTTTTCCTGGTGGTAGAATGTTGATTGGAGATATGTTCCTTATACCAAAGATTGATGTGCCTAAAAATATGTCAACTGAATATGAGAATGTAGTAAGGGAACTTGCTAATTTGGATGCTACTAATGTCTCTAAAAGGAGACAAGAATGGCTAGATAAAGTTAAAAGACACAACTCTGATAAATTAGGTGAAACAAATGAACAAAATCATAGAAAATAAGCTTTTTTTACCATTTGCAACTTTGGTCATTGTATTTGTATTTTTAGTCCTTGGTAACAGAATCGTTATTGATAAGGTAGCCGACAGGGTGATACAGAAACTGCAGAAGGAATACTCGCCATCGCCTTTTGCTCCAGGATTCGACCCAGATAAAATTGATATTAACAAGATCAAGAAATAACACGGATTGACTTTACGATCATTGGTTGCCCATGGCCACGATCGAACATCGAGTAGTCTACCATGTCGCCAACTTCAATTTTTGGTATTCTGCGATACTCATCGTTGCTTAAAAATATTTTTGATCCATCTGCAAAATGTACAACTATTGGGTTTCTGCGAAGATGTATCATATGTATTTTGCTTTTCTTTTTGATGATTGGAATGTCAAGATTTACTGATGATACAAGTGATGCCAATGGTTTGGCCCAATCAAACCCTTCTGGAATAAAAACAGAGTTTGTCTCACATAACTCATGTAAATTAAAGAATGTTGCAAAGTTTATCATAAAACTATTTACGGATTTTGTATGCAAATATCAGAAATAAATATGTTGATGCCAATGAAAGTTGTCATAGATGATGGTGATTCTAAGGAAAGTTTGATCGTATTTTATGACAGCGAATCTGGATCCATACATTATTTGAATGATTTGGATGATAAAAAGAAATCCTTGATCAAAGATAGTGTTAAGCAACATTTTGTAAATGAATTAAATGATGTTGATTTTTCCATGCCTGAATATTTGTTGGAAACAATTAATCATGCAGAGAATGAAAATCATGAATTCTTTGGTCTTACCAAAGAATTAAAAGAAAGTAAAACTCAAGAAACAGAAAATAAGGAAGGCGAAAATGTCTGATCATGCAGCTGAATCAATGAAGTTGAAAGTTGTTCACACGAACAAGAATGGCGAATCATCAGAGCCACGAGACTTTCGAATCTTAAGTTTAGATAAGATTTTTGCGTGGATTGAAAAGAAAGACTATGATGATATCGTTAAGGCAGAACTTAAAAAGATGGTCTCAAAATATCCTCATAATGCCTATGCTAATTTTGGAAAAAATTTCCAAAAACACTTGGGCGTCGCTCAAAAAAACGCAAGAAACAACAGGCCGCTTTACACAGGTGAGCTTGGTGATGATAGCTATAAAAAAATCAATAGCCTTGATGACAATATGGCACCTCCTGAAAAGAAGGGTAATATTAAAAGCCTTCCAATGGTAATGGACGCCCATAATGATTTTGATGATATGGAGCCACCAGCACCAAAAATTGTTGATAAAGAAGTCAGTAATGCTCCAAACGCATTGCTTGATAGCGTAGAGGTCGAGAAGCCATCATTGCTTGTGGATGAAATTCCATATGGCATTCATGAGGTTGACAAGACAAGTGGAGATTTGAGTTAATTTTTGTAAGTTTACAAACTAGGTTATATTATGCAAAAAGTTTATGCAATAGTTAGTGTGGCAAGACAGGCCGATGGCGAGTATATTGTCGTTAAGCCTGAGCGTGCATATTTTTCCAAAGATAACGCAGATAAGTTCGTCAACAGTTTGGCGAAGCAATATGCGGAGGTCATACAGACGCCGACAGGTCCTGTCGAGTGCGTCTGTACACGGGGTGTATTTGAACTAGATGTGGAGCCATAAAATGAGCAACGGAAATTTCCTCGACACCTCAAGGTCTGACTTGACCGTGTCATTAAAGAATTATAGTGACGAACAGATTAGCATTATCATAGTACACAAGGATAGGCCTGAGTATCTTAATCTCTGCTTGCAATCCATCTGTGTTACCAGCTTCAACTCAAACTATGAGATCATAGTTGTTGATAATGGAAGCGACAAGGAATCACAAAGTTTCCTTGATGACATAGAAGGCACCGTAAAGGTCATCAGAAATGAGAAAAACCTTTATTGGTCAGCTGCTTGCAACAAGGGAGCAAATGCAGCTGATAAGAATTCTAAATATTTAATTTTTATGCATTGTGATATTGTGATCACAAATCCAAGTTGGCTTGATTTGTTGTTAAATGTCAGCGAATCAACCGGCAGCGGTTTTATTGGGCTTGATACCCAAACATATACGGTTGGAAATCAAGATGTTGGTTTTGTCATGGATCACATGATTATGATGACAAGAAATTGTTGGTCTGATATTGGTCCTTGGCCTGAGGAGCTTCCTCAGATTGGCACCAGCTTTGTTATGACAATGAAGGCTCAAGGTCGTGGACACAAACCACAAATCATGAGAACTCCAGTTCTTCATCATTATAAGATTTTCAGCTTGGGAATTAATGAATATGAAAAACTACAAGAAGAGGCTGTTAGCGTGCTTCCACGATTAGTCAGCCAGACTCAATCTAGACCTCTCTAGCTTGGAACCTTTGTTTCTATAAAACTTTTCCAAGAATCAAAGTCATATTTTGTTAGTTTGTTTTTTGCATAGTTTTGGGCATATGCCATGGCAAAAAGCTCCTCGCAACTGTCCTTTGGTTTATTTTTGGTTTTATTTGCCAGATTGCACCATTCTTTTTTTAGATTTTTTGTCATCTTGTGAGCCCAAACTAAGTGGGCTATTTCGTGTAGAGTGGTGAATTCCCTACCATAGTTCCATGGTGCTGCCACCTCTATTTTGTCCTTATGTATCACACCTATGTGTTTGGAATCGCCATTTAGGGTGTTTTTATGGGTGTATTTGAACTTGAATCCATTAAGGAGCTTCATGTGCCCTTTTGGTATTTTTATCAGAAGTTTATCGAGGTCGCCATTGGACGATTTTTCGAAAAACGATTGAAAATTTAATTCTATCATATTTTAATGCCAACCTATTATTGGGCTTTATTCTGATATATAGATTATCCTCAACCATTTATGGAAACAACTGATGTCAAGACACAAAAAGAAAACTACAAGAAAAGTAAAACAATATGAACCACCAATTCCAAAGCATGCTAGCAAGCAGCAATCGGGATTCAAATTTGAATTCTTGAATGAGGCGCAGAAAAATGCATGGGCTAAATTTGATCAGCATGATGTGCTGTTTCTTTTAGGGCCAGCTGGCTGCGGCAAGACGCAGCTTGCTTGTGCATTTGCTATGAGTGATATACTTGCGAAGAAAAGATCAAAGATAGTACTTACTAGGCCAATCGTGGAGGCTGGTGAGAGTCTTGGTTATCTTCCAGGTTCTTTTGAGGAGAAGGTCAATCCTTACATGATGCCCATGTATGATTGCATGGAGCGATGTGTTGGCAAAGAAAGTCCAGAGCGTGATTTCATCAATAAGTCCATAGAGATTGCGCCGATAGCTTATTGTAGGGGTCGAACATTCAATGATTCGTTGTGCATTTTTGATGAGGCTCAAAATGCCACTCTTTCACAGATTAAGCTTTTTATGACTAGATTTGGTCAAAACAGCAAGATGATAATTACTGGCGATCCTGAACAGTCTGACATCAGGAATGGAAATGTAACGCTTCTTGATGTTGCAAACAAGATGGAGCAAGTTGGAAAGATTGGGGTTGTGCGATTTCTTCCATGCTCGATTGTTCGGCATCCATTGATAGCTGACATACTTCGAAAGTTTGAAGATATAGAAAAGAGGATATGAGTACGGATTTTATAGCTTCTGGATTGATCACCATTTCCGGTTCTCCAGAAGCTTCATCAAGTTATTTTTCTTTGGTCGGCCTAGACGGCATCTCGCTTTCTGGGGAGTCCGAGATCAAGGCATTTGTTAGCTATGATGGGTCTGCATCGACCTCTGGCATCTCGCTTTCTGGGGAGTCGGAGATCAAGGCGTTTGTCAGCTATGATGGGTCTGGATCGACTTCGGTCACTGGTTTTTTCATTAGTCGTTTTACAATAAATGGATCAGGCTCTGTAGACATGAGTTACCTTGCAACGGCACAGACATCTGTGTCTGTGTTATACTCGTTTCCATTTTCTTTTAATGTTTACAATGAGTTTGATTTTTCGTATTCATTTTCTTATGACATCGGAACTTTGCCATTTAGGATATTCCGTGTTGTTGGGGTGGAGTACAACAACTGTGATTACATACCATTTTGTGCAATTCCAAATGGCAAAAATAGAATGTTCCAAGAGTTGCTTGCTAGGAACTTAACCGAAGTTTGTGATTTTCTTTTGAGTGTTAACTGGACTTGGCCAATTGCAGAAATACAGCGTTCAGTTGAGCCTGCCGAGGCATTTGTTGTCGATTCATCAACTGGTTTGAATTCTTTCGGAGAATTGCCACCAACCACGAATAATTTTGTTACAGTGCCATACGAATACATTCCCGCTTGTCTTCCATTTACAGTAATGCCAACACCGACTTCATCCATGGGATTAGCATCTGTTTTGACTAATGTTATTGCTTTTGTTTCTTCGGGATCAATCCACACAAGTGGTTCGGTTGGCATGGGATGGAATAGGATTGGATCTGGATTAATTTCAGTCAATGGCAGTGCAGAACCACTTTCTGGTTATAAAGCCTATAGTGGTTCTGGTACTATCATCATTGACGATAGTGCTTTTCTGACTTATTCTTACAGAAATCACACGGCCAGTGGTGGTGTTGTTTTGTCTGGGGAATTTGGCATTGTAAGCTCCCATTTTTCATGGGGTTCATCTGGTTTCATTGCAACCTCATCCACATCAATTGTCACATTGAAGTTTACATTTGTTTCATTGGGCGACAGTTCTGTGTATCCATCTTACGCTGGCATAAACATAAAGGGTAAAGCGCAATATCCTATAATTCAGTCCGGAAACGGCTTCATCTATACCTTTGGATCATCTGTTGCCAAAAGACCCGTGTATCGTGAGTATATGACTGGTGGGGCGATTATTTCTGGTCTTTCAAGATCCATTTCTCCATACCATTCATTTGCAGGAGACGGCGCAGCATTGATTTATGGAAGCGTGGCAATACTTAAGGCCTCCTATTCTGCCTTTGCTGATGATGCTATGCCAATTGTTCTTGGTGGAACGGCATACACTATGGATAGTATAGGCGGCAATTTCTGGTATAAGGCATTACTACAGCCAATAATGATTGCCGACTCATTTGATGTGAACACCAATGGATTGAGGCATATAGCAAGTGGTTCAACAAGCATATTTGGGCTTATTGAAACAGATATATATTTGGCTCCAGAAATTGGAATTGGAGTTTTTAGTGAAGTTGATTTATTTGAAGTTTCTTTTTATAAAGATTTCACCACAGATCTTATCGCAACGAATCTAACCATAGCCACAGCATGCTCTTCATGTAGTGCAATACCTGACACTCTTTATTTAAGACACAATTTGCAAAATGGTTCATTTTTGAGTGACTTCCTTGAAAGAAATAGCATTACAATACCCGAATCGATTCAGATGATTTATAGCCCAAGGACTGAAACATGGCAATCAAGTATGCACTTTCGTGGTTTTGGTTATAATTCTAACCAGTTTGAGAGATGGCAGATAAATTTGGATTGGTCTTGCGTTTCGCAGTATTCTGAAAATATACTTTCTTCTGCAATGTGGAAGTTCGGTTTATACATTAAGCGTGTTGACGAAGTTAATTTTGATAGTCACGAGACAAGATTGTTGATACTTTTCCCTTCGGAAGACATATGCACCAGGATAAACAGCTTTGGGGTCGATTTTACCTTTAATTTCCATTTTAGGGATGAATATGTCACCAATGAGATGTTTGTTCCGGTTGATGTTTTTACTTATTTTGATGATCTTGGATTGTTTAATGGTTCTTATTGGGATGCTAACACTTTTACTGGAAGAGTGATGGACACGAATATAGTTGATGATGTGAATACTATTGATATATCATCCATAAGGCCAGAGCCACAGTCCCAATTTTATGTGTGACATATGTATCAAATAATTATTGACCTTGCAGTACTTTCCATCCTTATAATTAATCTGTTGGTTTTGATTTATATTGGCGGATTTCTCGTTCAATTGAGAAACGAACAGCGTGCCTTCATGGCCGATCTGATTGAAGCCATAGACAGCTTGCTTGGGACGGCTAGACCCAGCAGCACATCCAGGGGCAAGACATGGGATCAAAAGTTCGAAGAGGATTTAGAAGAGGCGCAAGCAAGAAGGCGCCAAGATTCGGGTCTTATGGACACGGAAAAACGGTAGACCTTATCTACAAAAGTTTTTTATCTAAGCGCAAGTTTGGTGTTGAGATCGAGATGTCCAATGGTGTTGCCAGGGTTGCCATCAAAAGGGCAATTGAAGAAACAATCAAAGAAGATGTTAAGTGCTGTAGATATGTGTTATCCGCTAGCAACACATGTTGGCATGTTAAAAGTGACATGAGTTGTGGTGTTGATGGTTCGGATGGCCCAAGCGGTCTTGAGGTGTCAACTAGGATATGCAGTGGTCGTCGTGATATATCGATTGTTTCCAAGGCAGCAAAGGCGGTTGTTAAGTGTGGCGCAAGTGTCAACGAGCATTGCGGCCTTCATGTCCATGTAGATGTTTCTGATTTCGATGAGAACGATGTGGGTAGACTTATTCTTTATTGGATGGTTGTTGAGAAAATTCTCATACTAGCTTTGCCGGAGCGAAGATGGGATAATAAGTACTGCAAGATGCTTGATCCGAACGAAATGTTTGAAAAAAATCCGCACAATAACTTCATACAGAATACCTTTATAAAAAAATACTCTAAAATACCAAGATCATGGTTTGAAGTTGCTCGAATATTTCGTCCATTTGACGGACTTTTTTCCATAAATGCTGCCAAACGCAGAACGATGAACATAAACAATTTTTATAAAGCATTGGAAGCAAATACTCATCATCGAAAAACCATTGAGTTTAGATGGCCTGAGGGAACTCTTTGCTCAAATGACATAAAATCATGGATTGTTATTTTTGTAAACTTTGTTGATTTTGTTAAATCAAGGAATTATTTTCCATTGCGTTTTTCCAATCAAAAATATACCGTTAGTCTTTGTGATGTCTTGGAAATGCTTGGCATTGGTCATTGTTGCAAAAATTTTTTTATTTTTGATAAAACCCTAAATGATACCAGAAAATGGCTTCTTAATCGCATAATTGATAATCCCGATGATGCTTTTTTTAGTTCACAAAAAGAGATCAAAAAGCAAGCACGAACTCTATTAAATAAGATTCAGCAGTCCAAGGGGGTTTAAATGAAAAACTGGCTAATTTGTGTGGCATTTACTTTGTTTGTTGGTCTCTGCCCAGCTCAAGATGATATTGAGAGCAAGAAGCTTGCGTGGCATAGATATGTGACAAGCAACTTCACGATATTAAGCATCAATGATGATCAAGGTGTTTGGATGAAGAACAATCTTGAGAACATCAAAGTTTGGTGTTTGACACGCTGGAGTCTTCCAGATGTTAAGTTCTCCAAGGAGTGTAGAATATTCTGCGTTCCCGATAACGATATGTTAAGTAGACTTTTTAACTTGAGCTCATCAAAAGTTGAAATTCGAAAAAAAGATGGCTTCATAGAAATTACTGCAATGTGGCTTGCATTGGATGATAAGCCAGCAAGGACTATACCAATATATTTAAGTGAAGTTATTCTTGCTGAGTTTGAACAAGTAAACAATTTTAAATTTCCCTATTGGGCTGTTAGAGGGATTAGTCATCTCAATGGATCTATTTCTGATGTAAAAAATTTACTTGGTCATTTGCCTGAATCAAACTTTATTGACACAGATACACTCCTTTCGGTGAAGCAAGATCAATATTTAAAGTATAGCAATGAAAAGCAGCGTTTGTTTGATTCGCAGTCAGTCGCTCTTTGTCTGCTGTTGCGCAAGGAATTTGGCGAGATCAAGCTTCATAATTTTCTTAAGATATGTCACAAGTCTGGTCACGCAACAGCATTGCAAAGCGTTCTAGGATTCAATAATATTTATGATTTCGAAAAGACATATCATCGGTATGTCAAAGGTCTTTCCAAGGATTTGGGGGAAAGAAACACACCGGATTCATATCTTACAATAAAGTCTGGTGGTGGTTAAACTTGAATTTTTTTAGGAGTAAACATGATTAGTATTTTAATTTGGTTGATTTTTGGTTTAATTGTTGGCTTTTTGGCCAAGTTTTTACATCCAGGTGATGATCCAGTTGGATTTCTTCCGACTATTGTAGTGGGGGTATGCGGAAGCTTTATTGGTGGTGCTATCAATTGGGTTTTAGATGCTGGCAAGGCGACATTTGAACCGTCTGGATTTTTGATGTCAATACTCGGTGGTGTTGTATTTTGTGTTTGCTGGAGATTCTACAAGCTTAAAAATAACAAGGGTGGTCCTAGGCATTTTCTAACTGGTAAGAAGATAAATGGATAGCAAGATTGTAGAAGGCCTCCGCAAGAGGCATTCAAAAGTTCATCCGCTTATTTTTCACAGAAGTGTGGAATATGCAAGGGATGCCACGCACTTATTTGATATACTTGAATCCATGCCAAAGCGATTCCCGATTGTATGGGATGAAGCTATTGGTGTGTGGGTTTTTTGTCGTGATATAACCCTACAAAAAAAATTTTTGGAGAATTATAAATGATAGCAATTATGACTTTGGCTGTTCTTGTTGTAGGAACTAATTTTTTTGAGTATAATTTTGTTTTTAAAACCAAGACGCCAGTGCAAAGCTGTGTATCTTTCGAAGCAATACTGCCAAATGGTGATCGAGTTCAAATGCCATCATTTAATGGAAGGGTTCCCGTTATTTACATACAAAATACCGGTTTGCGTAAGTCGGATATTGTGCTTGATTTCGATGATGAATCTTGCAAGTCAATTGGTTCTTCAAAGACTTTTTCATACCAAAACAACGATATTTCCAAGCAGTCATCTTTGGATACATTTTCTTCGATTCAAAAACAAATCGATACTATGAATTCAATAAATAAGAAAGATGGTGAGGAACAGTCCAAGTTGTTAATGTCTTTAAGCAAAGACATTAAAGAATTGTCTAAGGATATTAAAGAACTGTCCAAGGGAATCAAGGAATCGCCTAAGGAATCGCCTAAGGAATCGCCTAAGGAATTGCCTAATGATATTAAGGAATTGCCTAATGATATTAAGGAGTTGAAGGCCATGGTTACAAACGCACAACAAAGCATAGCCATCAGTAAACAAAACGAACAAGAACTCAGCAAGAGCTTTAATGATATAAAATCCATGATTTTTGAGGTTCGTAAGGAGCTAGTCGGAATACAGCAGAAGTTGGCAAGTCAGACTAGCAAACCACATGACATAATTGAGCCGAACCTGCCAGTTCTTGACAAGGCAGGGGTCTCCGGCGCAAAATGAACATTCTTGAAGAATTTATAGAAAGAAAAAATCTTAAATGTGTGCCTGCCATTCACCATTGCATAGATGGTTTGGTTGTTGCCAGGAAACTAAAATTAAATGCACCACTTGCTCATGTGGTCGAACCTTCGACACACGATTGTGATTTTTTAACATCATATTTATCTCTCCATTGTTATGTCTACATGATCATTCGATGGAACGAAAAAATAAAAAGTCCAGGATCTTATAGCGTTCAGTTTGTTTCTCCTATAAAGCTTGGAGAAAACTATAAGGCTTGCATAAGGCATAGCGATTCCTTAAATAGGAGTTTTGTTTTTAAGAGCTTGATTGTTAAGACGGTTGAATATGATGAATTTGAATCCACCATGTTTACATGGATGAGATCATTCACGAATAATGAAGATAAGTGGTTGTTGGCTTCAACCAAGGATGATACTTATTTCATGCTTTGGGAATCATTTGTTTATATGTTTGATCGTTATTTTGCAGATTTACCAAGCCATGTTAAATCTGCACTATGGGATAGTATGAATGGGAAGAACGATAGCTTTTCTAGGAAGGTCGCCATAACAAGCGTGCTTAGGCATGTAAGTGATGACTGTAGATCTGTTGTTGATATTTGGACAAGGGATTTTGTGTTAATGAGCCACAAATTTTGCAGCTGGACATCTTCAATTTCATAAAAATCAAGGTAAGTTGCCCATAGAGATATCACATGAGGTTATCATGCAAGTGAAATTTCTTGAGAACAAATCGATAAACATGACTTATAATTGCCCTCCAATTGGATATTACGCTCTTGACAACGATGATACAAAACCAGTAGTTTGGGATCATTGTAGAGAGCAATTTCTTGGTAAGATGTCACCAGGAATGCCTGGGTTTTTCTTCTCTCATTATGACAAAAGAAGCAATGATGTAGCGTATTTTATATGCCATTTTGAACAGATAGTGTCTTTATCAGGTCGCAACATGACATTTTCATGCTTTTCCAAAACAGAAAGAAAAAATATCATCTGGATTGTTCCGTCCAAATTCTGGCTTTCGTGTTTGATGAGGAGATCGTTACTTACGCTTCTTCTTAGGTGTAGTCTTAATTTTGAATGTGCGCAACGCAATTTTGAAAGTTGTCTCTTTGGTGATTATCCCGAGTGCAAGTTAATTCGTGAAACACGGAAGGCCGTCATAAGATTCATGTTTGGTTTTACTGAATATATTGGGCAGTTACCACATGTTTCTACTTCGGATTCATCCAACCTGATTCGTCATGGTTGGCATAGCGAATTTTCCAACGCAACTGAATTAGATGTGAAGTCCAAGTTGGCACTTCCAGTTGGTTGTATTTCAGTAAATAAATTTGGATTTGATTTTTTATGGAACTGATTGATATCAATAGCAATAATTTGGCAAAAACTAAAAAAGGGAGATGGTTGCTTCTTTTTTGGGTTCCGTGGGGCAAGCCATCATTTGATCAAATTGAATTGATTAAAAAAAATACCCAAAAGGCAAGAAGGATAGCCTTGATAAATGTTGAAGAAAATAGAGACATTGCTATGGATTACAATATTTGTCTATATCCAACTATGATTTTCTTAAATTCCGGCATTGAGGAACATAGAGAAATTGGGATTTATGGGGGGTTAATCAAATAATGTGGTTTTTTACAGCAGATCTTCATCTTGGGCACAACAATATTATAAAGTATTGCAGACGACCATTCATGAGTAGTGTGGAATCTGGACTTATGGAGCTTGTGAATTCTGGAAATATACCCATTGGCGATATATCCATAAGCAAAGAATCTACCATGCGTATGGATGAACACATAATCAACAGAATAAACTCTGTTGTTTCTGTCAACGACAATCTTGTAGTGGTTGGTGATTTTTGCCTAGCCAAGAGCGTGGGGCGAATTGACATAATAAAATCTTTTCGTGATCGCATAAGCTGTAAAAACATATTTTTAATTCTTGGTAATCATGATGACCGTGAGGCTTCTCTTAGCGCTTTTAAGTGTTTTGATCATTATATGTTTAATGTGAATGGGCAAAAGATTTTTGCATGTCATTACCCATGTAGGTCATGGGATAAATCCGCTCACGGCTCATGGATGGTTTATGGTCATGTTCATGGCCATTTTGATAGGCAAGACAAAACAGGGCTGACAATTGCTCAAGAAGAAAATTTGGTTTCTGACATCATGAACATCACGGGAGACCAATTAATGTGTGAAAAGATACTTGATGTTTGGAAGAAAAATAGACAGCCATTGTTGACATTGGATGTTGGAGTTGACAATCCGCATCCATCTGGGATTTTTGGCACACCTTGGAGCTTTGACGATATTAAAAATTACATGTCTAAAATGACTTGATGTATTCTTGGTAATGTGTTAACCTTTTTTTTCATGGAGGGTTATACAATGGACCAAAAGAAGAATAATATGTCTGGCGTCGTAAATTGTCTTGGCTGGTGCGGCAAGCAATTTAACAGCAAAGATAGGTTTAGGGTTAGGTTTTGCAAAAAGTGTTCTAGTCGCATGGAAGAGGAACACAAAAAAAACAAAGTGAAATCAAATTTTTGCTCACTGAATATAGAAAATGATTAATATAATATTTGCCATATCATTGATGATGTTTCAGAAGGAGCAATCCACGATGCCATTCGTGCAAGTGGATTCCATTACAAATCAGAGATACAGCATTCACTACAAGTGCGCACAGTCTTGGTTGAAGAGTACAAGCTATATTCCGATCTACATGGATGACAAATTTGTTGGTATAGGACAACCAATTAGCATAGAAAATGATGGATGGGTGTTCGCAAAGGTGTATCTCAACACTAAAGTTGGAAGTGATAAGATTTTGCGTATGAGCTTTAAAGTTTCTCGTGCCGAATTCCATCAAGATGGTTGTTATTGGGAAGTCAAAGAGGCACATATAAACAAGTTTTCTTTATTGCCAAAGCCGAGGGAAAATGACTGAAGGATGCGTTTACATCCTAAATGATAATCCTGTGTACCAAGCGATGTATTCTGTGTCCATAAGGCTTTTAAGAAGACACAATCCACGCTTGCCGGTGCATCTCATATATGTTAAGGACAACAATGCTGATTCATGGTCTGATTCTGGAAGTCTTTTCTCTGTCATTGATAAGTCTATGATTGAGAGACACATGGTGTGGGGTGATGAAAACATAATGAGGCTTTCTTCCGCTATGGGAGTTAGTGTTGATTTGGTTTCAAATCTGCCTTACAAATCACAAAACTTTGTCTCTATGCAGAGATGTCTTTTTGAAAGATGCGGTCTTGAAAACGCATTATTGTTGGATACTGATACTTTTATATTCAAGTCAATTGATGGCATATTCACAACAAGTTCCGATTTAGACATGATTGCATGTCCTATGATTGGATTTGTTGCAGAAACACAAAACACCCAAGTGACACAACAAAAAATGATGTTTTCTTATTGGTGTGATGGTAAGGTTGTTAAAAAATCAATTCTTCCCATGAATAGTGGCGTGGTGCTTTTCAGAAAGTCTCTTTTAAAACAATATGGCTCAACTATTGTTGATTATTGCAATAGACTTAATTTCAAAAAGCATCCTATGTCATCGATGATGTTTATTTTAAGGCCAGATGGTCGCAATCGTGAAGAGGTTGCATTCAATCTTTTTGTTTTAGAAAACAATATAAAGTCTGGTTATTTTGATCAAAACGATGTTGGCGTTTTTAACTTTGACAGAAATATGTCTATATTTCACACTGGGAGTAGCGCCTACGCACATTGGTTTACGCAGTTTGCCAAAAGCGGGGTGCTTGTAAACAATTGAAATTGAAACAATAAGAAAAAATCTAATTATGCTTGGTTTTTTTAAAGTTATTTTATTACTTGAGGTTCTTAGAAGGTTATGAAAAAACTTAAAAAAAACGCAAAAAATGATGTTAAGCCTATATGGTTCAAATGCGAAGTTTGCGAAGATTGGTACTGTTCAACACACGACAAGCATGTAGCAGAATGCGATTGTCCATCTGTTGAGGAATGGTCTTTTGATCCTCGAACAGGTGAACCTTATTGATTCTTTATTTCATGAGCAACTTGGTGTAATATTTCTAATTCAATTATATTGGAGACCTTAAACTGTGAAAATTCTTGTTGCTTGTGAAGAAAGTCAAATTGTGACTAATGAGTTTCGTGCTTTGGGACATGAGGCATATAGTTGTGATGTATTGGAATGTAGCGGAAGCCATCCCGAGTGGCACATTTTGGGTGATGTTACCCCAGTCTTAAAGAATAATTGGGACATGGTATTGGCATTTCCTCCATGTACCCACTTAGCGGTAAGCGGAGCAGCTCATTTTGAAGCAAAAAGAAAAGACGGAAGGCAAAAGGAAGGTATAGATTTCTTTATGATATTTGCCAATTTAGATCATGTGCCAAAGGTTTCAATAGAAAATCCGATCGGTATAATGTCAAAACTTTGGAGAAAACCAGATCAAATCATTCAACCTTATGAATTTGGAGAAGATGTCTCTAAAAGAACTTGCTTATGGCTTAAGGGACTTCCACTTTTAAAATCAACCAATAGAGTAGCCGGACGAATGGTTACTACTCCTTCTGGCAAAGTGGTGGAAAGATGGGCGAACCAATGTTCTAATTATGGGCACGATAGAACATCCCCATCCCCAGAGCGTGGTAAAATTAGAAGTAAAACCTATTTGGGAATCGCAAAAGCTATGGCAACCCAATGGGGTGTATAGTTTTTTCACCAAAATACTTACATATGAACACAAATATATAAATTGTAGTTTATATATTTGTGTTCGTTTCTTTTGCAAAAGGAGTAGTATTATGGCAACTTATAATGTAGATCTATCACCAAGCTTGGTGAATCTCGGAACCGAAGGTTCCTTAGACACCTCTGTTACTGGCGGAAACAGTATTCAGAGAACCGTTCATGGCATCTTGGTGGTTGACGGCACCGACAGGAAAATTATTGGTCGTATTGCTGATGGTGGTTCTTTCGATGATGTCTTCGATACCCTTACCGGCATTCCTGGAATTTCTTAGTATTTATTGTTTTAAAAATAAAAACCTGTTACAATGCGTAACAGGTTTTTATTTTTTTTATGGGTGAAAAATGACCAATAACAACGAGATTAAACAAGCAATAGCAGTACTTGTTGCTGTGGCGTGTATTATTGTTTTGTATGCTTTTATGCTCACGCTTCCCGTGTGGTGGCTTTGGAATAGTATCGTACCACAGATTACTGGTGGAAGGCTTTCGGATTTAACTTTTCTTCAAGCTTTGCAGTTAAATTTGTTATTTGGTATCTTGTTTAGAATATGGATTCCATATCAAAAAAAACAGTAATTTTTAAACGCAAGTATTTGTTTAACAAAATGTTGTGCTTATTTTATAATTTTCAATTGATATTTTTTACAATAATGGTATTATGCTTTTGTGGCTGCTGTATGCCACATGGCTGAGTTAGCCATTCTTTATCAAAGGAGTAGTTATGAAGAAGTATTTTGCAGTTTTGGCTTTGGCTGTCGCTTTCGTGGCAAATACCGCTGAGGCAGGATGCAAGGGTGGTTTATTTAGTGGTGGCGGCAGACTTCGTGGTGGAAATTGTACTACTGGCTGTGGTGCTTCCACTAGCTTGGGTAACAAAATCCTTTCAGGAAGGCAGTCAAGCTGCTCTTCTGGATCTTGCGTTGTTGGTAGCTCTAAAGCAACGCCGGCTAAAGAAGATGCTAAGGCTACACCAGCCCCCAAGGCTACTGTTCCAAGTACAAAGTAATTTGTTACTTAATCAATAAAAAAAGGGGTGCTATCAAGGCGCCCCTTTTTTTATTGTTTTTATGCATAGATATCATGTGGAAATTTCATTTAAAAATTGGTTGTTGATGTCAGAGGGAAAAACCTCTGGAAAGACAGCATTGTACCCATTAGGCTATGGCGGTATTGGTTTGTACCCTCTACAAGCATATTTACCAGGAAGCGCCGATGCACTACTTTACATTAGCATAGACAAGAGACTTTATGACAATGGTGATGGTCCGCCATTTGACATCAAGCATTTACCTGGACACAAGCAGTGGAAGAACCCAAATAATGGTACTGGCGAACCTTTCAGTATCAAGCATGTGCCAGGTAAAGAGCCACACAACAATTTCAACGATGTTGGTGAAAGCAAGCCTTTTTCAATTAAGCACATTAAGTAATTTTTATGCTTCATAATTTTTCTAACACTAGTAAACACCAAAAAATAGATAAATTACGAACATGCATTGTCTGCATTGCCAAAAATGAAGACAGAACTATTCAAGAGTGGTTGAATTACCATGTTAAATTAGGATTCGATAAAATTTTTGTTTACCAGAATGACTGGACTTGCAATATCGAATGTGATTATCTCACAAAATTACGCATGGACGGACATAAGATGCAGATGTCGGCCTATAACCATTGGTTGTCATCAAAATACCGCAACGACTTTGATTGGGCTGCAATTATTGATTGTGATGAATTTATTGTGCTTCACAAACACAAAAATATATCTGATTTTCTTTCTGAGTTCGATGTCAATGATGTGGTTGGGATATCACCAAATTGGGTTTTTTTCGGTAGTGGAGGGCAAGAATTTCCGAGTCCCAATCCGGAAAGCCTCATTAAAAGGTTTTTATTTAGAGAAAATAATTCAAACACACATGTGAAGACTATACTCAACTTAAAAATAAAATCTGTTATGGTTACTCCTCATTCACCAAACAAAGCTACTATTGATACTAATCATAAAAAAATTTCAGGGCCATACAATTCAAATGGGCCAATTGACATCATTCAGATAAACCATTATTTTCATAAATCTAAGCAAGAATGGATTGAAAGAATTAATCGTGGACAAGCTGATGGATGCCCTAGACAAATGAAAGATTGGGACGATTTAATTCATAGTGCTAATGACATTGAAGATTTAACAGCACTAAATTTTTTAAATCAAACACATTAAGTAATTTTTTCAAAAATATAAGTCATTTCTTGGTCTTTGTTCGTTATCCAGATTAATTCTTTGTTGTTTTGGTCGTGTGATTTGCCGCAGATTGTTGAAATCGAACCTTCAAATTGTTGTCTGAATGACTTTGGTATGAGTTGGAGTGAATCCTCTAAGCTTAAGGATACGCTGTTTCTTCCCAAATCTGGTATGTTTTCCGTACTATAAGTGCCTATAAAGTTATAATCACTAGCTGTTTGTTCGACAGCTTGCCTAAATGCCATCCATTCGTTAAATTTTTGCATAATATCACCTCAGAATTATCTATGATTTTTCATTCAAATACTTATTTAATTTATCTCATAGGAGTTTGCATGAAGATATCGCACACAAGGTGGAGCAGTCTTGACACCTCAAAGAAAATGATCAAAGATGGCAAAAGGCATATTTGGCTCGAAACTGAAAAGTTGTGGCAATATGTTGAAATTTCTCGTGTTGAGGTCAGTCCAATCTATGGGGAATTGACTGTTTCATCGCCATGGGAAGGAAATTGCCATAAAAAGCCATGGGAATACCCTGTTACAGCCGTGATTCCGTGCCTCAACACATCAGAGACTTTGCCCACATGTATTGAATTGCTCAGGCTCCAAACAGTTAGGCCTTTCATAGTCATCATAGATACAGGAAGTCAGCAAGAGCATATTGAGAAAATAATCCAACTTAGAGACGAAGATGTTGAGGTTCATTCGCTTTTCTTGAATGGGGTCATACATCCATCTGATTATCCGGCTATGGCGATGGATCTAGCCATGGCAATATGTAGGACAAAATACTTATTTGCAACTCATGCTGATGTTTTTCTTAAGCGTCGTGATTTCCTTGAGACATTAGTTAGCATGTGTGATGATAACTTCCCAGTTGTTGGATATGAGCTTAGTCCTAGAGAGCACAATGACTGGAAAGGCATGGTTAGTCACACCGCAAGCATGTACAACATGAAAACTATGGACAAAATAGGATTTGGTTGGAGTCTTAGAAGACTTTGTAATGATTTTGATATAGTCGACTACAAACCTGATCCCATGAGGCCAAACTGGCCAGACACCGAGATACTTGGAAATTATATCTTGCGTAGGAATAATGTTAAGTGTAAGCTAATAGGACATGAAGAAAATCACAATAGAACTGATGATCAATATATTGATCACTTTAGGAGTTACACATCAGGAAAGATGTATAGTCCTGATCATTTTATAAAAACTAAGGCTTGGTTTGAAGACGCCATGATTAAGGCCAAGATTCGTATAGAGGAGTGGAAACATGGATGACGATCATTTATGGGATATACACAAATTTGACCAAGCTTCGGCTAGTCTTAAACCAGTTGCTGCACTTCTTGCACTATATCATAAAAATCTATGTGAATCAGGATTCAATAGGAACGAGGCCATTTCTCTCGTCAAACAGTTTCAGTGTATTTTGTTAAAAAAAGCTTTTAACGAACATACGCCACCAGAACAAAACTAGCACTTGGAATGTTTATATAAGAAATGTTCGCACACAAGAAGGTTCTGGTGCTCAATCGCTCATGGAAACCCGTGACGATTCTTACACTTGAAAAGGCCTTAACCAAACTTTTCAGTTCCTATAATGATGGTGAGCCAAAAGCCATAATAGTTGATTGTGCAAATGGATTTCAAACGATATCTTGGAGTGACTGGTCAAAGATGATTCCATCCGATGGCGAATCCGTCATGCGTTCAGTAAGTGCCACATTCAGAATTCCTTCTGTCATTCAGTTGACTAAGTATGACAAGATGCCAAGTTATAAGGTGCATTATTGTCGCAAGACCATATACAAGAGAGATGGATACAAATGCCAATATTGTGGCATAAGACCTGGCACAGAAGAGCTGAGCATAGATCATATTGTTCCAAAAAGTTTGGGTGGTTTGACAACATGGGAAAACTGCGTTTTGGCTTGTGTCAAGTGCAACACACATAAGGCTAATAGAACTCCAGATGGAGCCAAAATGCGTCTTTTAAAGCAGCCAATAAAGCCAAAATTTAATGTCTTAAGGTGTGATTATAAGGTTGATGATTGGGAGAGCTTTTTGGGTGCATCTTATTGGCTGATTGAACTGGACAATGAGAATGACTCTTAGATTTTTAGATGGTTATGCCAAATTAAAGAATATTATTTCATCAACTCATAGTCGATATAGTCAACTTTGAAATTAAAGAATGCTTATGTTTTGATCGCTTTTCACCAGCTTATTTCCCAATCTTTGAAATAAGCTGCTAAGCAATCAATTTTGTAATCTTTTCTACCATCAACTATTTCTTGTATTTTATTTTTTGCCGTATTTCTTATTCCATTTAACCCATGGGTTAGCTCAAGGTCGTTTTCTTTTTTAATTCCATTCCTACAATTTGATTCATTGTGCCAAATGTGAAGGTTCATTTGTGACAAAACCACAATGGCTCGTATTGTTTCTGCCGTTATTTTTGTATTTTTTTCTTCAATAATTAAATTTATGTCATGTAAAATATCAATTATTTCTTTTGCATATTGATTTTTGTGTTGAGGTATAAAAACCTCTTTAAGTTGCACAATTGACAATCTGTCGATTAATTCTGATAAAGTTGGTAGATATTTTCTTTCAGACATTGGAAAGTCCTATATATAATTTTTTTCGTACCAATCAACTGTTTTTTTAAACCTTCTTCAAGTGTGTGCATTTTGTTTTTACAGTCCAATATATATAGCGTTATGAAAATACATTGTCCTAATGGACTGTCTGATAGACTTGGTTTTATTTTTAGTTACTTAAAAAAAGCCAAGGAAGCTAATGAAGAATTGGTTGTTTGTTGGCGTGAGAACGATCATTGCAATGGTCATTTTCTTGATTTATTTGAACCAATACCAGGATTAACTTTTACTACAGATCCTAACAATTGCGATGTTACTGGATGGCTTCATTGTCCTGATCACTCTGCTTTTAATGTTTTTCTTTGGAACGAACTTCGTCTGCGCAAAGATCTTAAAGAAGAAGTCAATAAATTGCGTCGTATATTCAATGGAAGTTACGCTGCAATTCATGTGCGAAGAACGGAAGATTTGTTTATATTTGGCAAAGATTTAACTACAGACCATGATTTTTTTCAGTTTGTCGAAAAACATAAAATGATTTTTTTGGCTACAGATAGCTCTGAAACTCAAAAAATATTTAAAGATAAATACAAAGAAAAAATAGTTTGTTCATCACAAATGAAATATCCCGAAAGTAACAATCCTTTGGAAATACTTAATTCATCATTTGTTGTCACAAGAGAAACTAGTTTAAAAATAGCCGTTATTGATTTATACGCTTGTATCCATTCCACTTACTTTATGGGCTCAAATCATTCTGGATACAGTAAATTCATTGAACATTTTCGTAAATTTAAGAAAGAATATCACTGGTTGATTTAAATCTTATTTCATCAACTCATAGTCGATATAGTCAACTTCGATAAAGTTTGTGATATTGTCTTGGATATCCAAGTTTTTCTTAATTCTTCCCGTGATTCTTGAGTCGGTCAAAAAAATGCTATCAACTGAGCATTTTTTGATGTTTTCTCGAACTATTTTAAGACCAGCTTCCTCAAAAAATCTTTGGTATGAGTTAGAAAAATCAAGGATTTTCATTGTGTATTTGTTCGTTATGCCGAGGGTGGCAAGTTCGTCATCGCTAAACACAAGATGAAGGAAAGCTTTATTCATCTGCTCTCCAAGGTGTGTTCCATTTTTTGATGTGTATGGATGGCATCTAATAAAGATCCTTCCGGAGTCTGGATTGATGAGATCCGCAAGCTGTTTTAGCCAATATACTGGTTTTTCCAAGTGGTCGATTATGTCATTGATGACCACTATGTCATAGACGCCATTATGCTGTATTAATCTAAAATTATCGGTCAATATGATTGCTGGATCACTTACTGTTTGCTCGTTATATTTGCATAGATCCACATCATAGGAGTACACCTTTGCAGCTCCACACTCGTTTTTCAACAGAGTTGCAAGATTGTTGTTACATCCGCCAAATTCAAGTACTTTGTTGGATTTTATCGGCACAGAAACACTGCCAAGAAAGCTTCTCAATCTGTCGGTTTCTGTTTCTTTGGGATCTAATGCTGGTGGCCATGAATCGCTGCGAGCTTGAAGTCTTAGCTCGGTTAGTTCGGTAAGTCTATCCTCTGCTCCTTGGGTGTATTCGCCCCTGGATAGCATCTTATTGAAGAACCTTATCATATGCTCGCAAGCTCTTATATATTCTTGTATTTGTTGTGCTGTGCTCATTTTTGTGTTTCCGTATTCTCTTTTAAGTAATAGAGTTCTCAAGGAGTGGAAAATGTTAGATGGATTTGAACAGCCGACTTATGTTGGCATAGTTTTTGACATGGACGATTACAATGTTGGCAAACAGAACGCACTTGGTTCTATCAAAAAAATACTGTCTGATTTTGCAACCAAGATTGGAATAAATTCAAGGATATTTGTAGCCGGCAATGAAAACATCCCAAAAACCCATGGGGAAAGCATTTATCAGATAATATCATATTCTGGTAGCTCAGACACGATGTCTCTTGATTCCAAGTTTAAAGATTGTGTTAATGGCATTGGTTCGCAAGAAAATTGCAACAAATATGTATTTCTCATTACAAATAGATATGCAAAGAATTTTCCGCATCATTACCAAAAGTCTCTAAAAATAAATCAGATTAAGGAATATGGTTGTAAAATAATTGTTTTTGAGATGAGTACAAGCACACAACAACTTATTGACTTGGTGAATGAATATAAGTTGGAATATATTTTTGTTAACGATATGCAGATGTTTAATCAACATATGTTTGACATTCTTAAGGAGATAGGGCATGGATGATGAAGTAAAATTTGAATCAACAAAACAAGGAAGACTTCAAACTAATGGATTCAGTAGTGTAGATCCAAGATACATGTCGGCTGTTGAGATTATTATACCTTTTTATGGTCTCTACAATAGAGTGTCTTCACTATTGGAGTCTATATTTGCTACTGTAACCAGAAATAGATATCAGATTACCTTGGTTGATGATGGGTCTCCAAACGAGGGATTTATAAAAGAGCTTTCTTCAAAGAACTCACCAGGACTTGTTTGTATGAGGATGAATGAAAACCGTGGATTTTCATCAGCGATCAATTATGCCATACAGAACAGAAAGCATAGTTGGATACCATATATTTGCATACTTCACACCGACATTGTCATATCCGATACCAATTGGCTTTCTGCACTTGGTAGCACTTTCAAAAGACTGAAGACTAAAGGTGTAAAAATGGTTTCTGCTAGATCGAATAACTTTGGTGGTGGTTTGAAACACTTGGATACGACAAATTCACAAAAGTGTGACGATGTTATACTTGGTGGTGATGACTATTTGCCAAATTTTTGTTCTCTTTGCCATGTTGATCTTTTTAAATATATTGGTCTTTTTAAGGAATTTCCATTGGCTGGTTGTGAATCGCACGAATTTGCCAAACGAATGCAAAAAAATGGTTTTTCTCAAGCGGTTGTTGGTTCGAGTTTTGTTCATCATGATGGCCTTGGAACAACCTCTAAGCTGCCTGAAAAAATGAAAGAAATATTGCGAAAGACGCACAATGATTACCATGCAGAAATAAATTTAAACAAAACTCATGTAAATACTATAGGTTGATTGTTCATCACTATGGAGGAAATACCTATGCGTTGTAAAAAATCAGATGGAAGTTACACTACTACGACTTGGCGATTTTTCTACCCTCAATGCACGAGGGCAAACATCGTAAGTGGATCGTGTAATGGTAGAGCTGGAGCTTATGTTGCAGCTGTCACCGTTTGCATACAAAGTCTTTTTTAAAGAATTGGCTTTAAAATAAAAAAAAGGCAACAAGAAATACTTGTTGCCTTTTTTTGTTTTAAAGGTTAAGATTAATCTCTGGTTCATTTCCAAGGATTCAAGGAAGATTCTCATGTTAATTCTTAGTAGAAAACTCAATGAAAGCATTGTCATAAACAACAATATCGTATTAACGGTTGTTGAGATTTCACGAGGCAAGGTGCGGATTGGAATTGATGCACCCCAAGAAATACCCGTCTTCCGCAAGGAGCTTTTGGATGCAAATTCTGGAGCTATCAAAGCCAAAAAGCTGTCCAAGTTGTAGTAAAAAACTCAATGATGGATCATTTTCTTTTGATGATGATTTGAGCATGATTTGTGGATTTTGTGGTCATATGGTTTTTTCAACTAAAGAAACCAAATCACAAATTTGCAAGCTAGGCAAGTTGGGCGATTTAAAACCTACAAAACCTTAAAAAATTAAACATTTTACATTTTGAAATCATGCGATAGCATGATTTATGAGATGTGTTTATCTACCTCGAAATCAAGGTAGATATTCATATTCTTAGCCACCCAAAATTGAAATGGTTGGTTTTTTTTGAAAGATAGACATTAAGCACTGGATGTCGGGAGTTCGATATCTAAATCTAAAGTGCTATGTCGCAAGCCTATTCGTAATGGCTTGAATTTTTGATGTTTCATTTAAAAGGAGTATATCATGAAACTGCCTTCTTCTGTTCAACATCTTCATGGAAGTCTATATTTGGTTCCATTTTCCCTAATTGAATTGGCTGAGCCTGAAGACAATAAAACAAGCTACCAATTTCAAAATCCAAGATCGATCACCGAGCAAGGCCAGAATGACCTTAGTTGTGGTCTTCTTGCTTCGGAATTGCGTGATGATATAAAAAACAAGGGATTGATGTCGCCGTTAATATGCAGACGAATGCCCAAGGATAAAATACAGCTTGTTGGTGGCGATAGGAGGTATAGGGCGTTAAGTTTTCTAATCCGTGATCAAACCATGGTTGTTGACACATCATCGATTGTCGAGAATAAAGATGGAACGCTTGATTATGGGTGGCGTTTGGCAAATTATGTCTATGAGAATGTGCTATGTCAGATATACTTTGCCGATAGCGATCTTGATGCCCTTGCATTTAGCTATAGCGAAAACAATTGTAGAGTAAATTTCAATGATGGTCACGAAATTGCAATGCTTTTGCAATTGCGCAGCTACAAAGCAGATGATGACAAAATAATGCATGTGCTTCAAAAAGGCTACGATTGGTTAAAGGATATGGACCAACTTGTTGCTAGTCTTGATGACAAGACGCTACATGAGTTGTGTGAAGGCAAGATATCCCTTGATGCGGCCAAAAAGCTATGCTCTATAGATGTTAAACTTCGTCACGAGGTCATGGAAAAGGCATCGACCATAATCAAGGTAAAAAATGCCGAAAAAGAAAGAATTGATGGCAAGCGTATGCAAAAAGCAGTCAAAGAAAAAGATATTGCAGACTTAGAAATGCAAATGGCTATTGCAAACGATGACGCAAATGAAGTTTCTCAAGCTGAAAGCCACATTAAAAAGGCAAATGTTATGTTTGCGGATGCGGTAGTCAAGCAGACAGAGGGAGGTCATGTTGTTACTGGTAGAGATATAGATTCCGTCGTAGGAAATAGAGCCATTAAAAAGAAGCGTGTTCTAAGTGAGTCAAAGATTAAGTCGGAATATAAAGACTATCTTACAAAAGTTGAAAATGACGGCAAATCAATTGGAATACCGAAAAAATTGACTGGCGATGATGCCATTGGGTTGTTAATCGCTGTTATTCAAGGAATTCTTGATTCTCGTGTCGATTGTAGCAATGTCATTAAGGAATTTTTCAAGAAATGACATAGATACATTCGATGATATACATGTGCCCATATTGTGGCTCAAGTCTGCCAAAAGCTTTGCAAGATGGCATCTGCATCTGCAATAACTGTGGTTCTCTTTTTGATTCCAGTCAGCAGTCAAGACTTCTTTCTGCTGCTTGGATTATCAGAAAAAAAAGTTACACACCGGATGAGATGGTGAGGAAACTTTGTTTGAGTATCGATGAGGCCACCATGGTTGATCAAAAGATCAACATAGACTCATTGTCACATGATGAGTTCCTCACCTATTTGCGTGAGTTGAGAGTTCCTACTCGTTGTTATATGTAGGTTCAAGCTCTGATCGAAGTACCGTGACTTCTTTATCCGCTTCTATGCCAAGACGAACTTTATTGCGACTGTCAATTTTGACGACCGTAATCCTAATGTCGGGCATATCAGCAAACTTTAAAATGATCTTTTCATCTTTTTTTCGTGATAATACTAGCATAACAATTCCCTTTGAGTTTGTGTGTCTTATATGAGTGTACAATATGTATTTTTGCCCAATTTCCCCATCTTGGTTTACAATTTGATCTTAAATCAGTAGACTGAACATAGATGATGATCGATGCCATGCGTGTTTCGTGGGCGCATTGGTGTTATTTTATTCTCACGATTTTGGAGTGTGTTAAATGATCGATTTGCAGAAAAAAGTGGAAGATTACAAGCATATGATGGATGTGCTTGACCAAAAGAAACAAGCTATTGCTGAGCTTGTAACAAACCTTGAGGTTGTCATATCTCTTGAGCATAAGACACAGACAATCCTGGATGATAAACCTCAAGTTGAGATAGCTGCAAAAAATAGCAAACCAGATAAAAAAATTGCAGTAAAAAAAGATAAAAAGGGCGTCTTAGTTGCCATGAGCAGCTTGAAAGTCCCATTGTCACTGCCGGCATTAGCTCTGCATATTGTCAAGCATAGCAATAAGCCACTTACGGTGCAAGAAGTTGCTCAACTAGCAATTGATAGTGGTTATAAGACTGCTGCAAAAAGTTTTGCGAACAATGTTTATCAAACGCTCAATAGACATGTCCGCAAAAAACACCTCAATCAGCAGACTGTTGATGGAAAAATTAAATTTTCAGCGTGAGGTTGAAACATGAAAAGAGATGTCAATAAAACCAAACTTGTTAAAAGGATACTTGACGAGATAGGGGCGATCGGAGATAGCCCGCCATATAATTGGAAAAGAATGGTAGATGAAAGGTTGCTCCAAGAAGGAGTTGATCCAAGCAAGGTCAACTCCTATGCAATTAGGCATCGTGCTGCAAAGGAGTCGCATGATTCAAGGCGAATCGTGGCGCAACCAATCATTAGCAAGAGCCAGCAAGTGGTTAGTCAAAAGTTTCCAACTGTGGATGAGATTAGAACAACTCTTCAGCCGCTCATGGAGTTGAAGAATCTCATTAAAAAAGTTGGCGGCAAAGATAATCTTTTGCGTTATCTTGATTTGGTTGATAAGTTTTCTATCTAAAAAAAGGGCGCAACTTGCGCCCTTTTTTCTTTGAGGCTCATACATGAGTGATGCGATACACAGGGTTGAGCGTTACAGAGACACGCTACTTGATGAGCTTCATTGTTGTGCAAAATACCAAAAATCTTCCAAGGACATACTGATTGTTGTACACAATCAGCTTCCATTGCTTAAGCGATGCATTTCTTCTGTCCGTCGCAACACAGATGACTACAAGATATTGCTATGGGATAACGCATCTGACCATGAGACGAGCGACTGGATTAAATCTCAGCCAGACATCATGTGTATTAGAAATGAGGAAAATATTGGTTTCATCAAGCCGAACAACAAGCTTGCTGAGTTGTCAAATGCCGATTACATAATGTTGTTGAATAGCGACACAGAGGTTATTGAAAATTGGGATAAGGCAATGATAGCTCAAATTCAACAACATGATTACGCTGAGGTTGGTTATCTTGGTGGTTACCTGGATGGCAATGGCAAAGGTACAAGCTTTGGATTTGGAGATAAAGTCGATTACATCCCAGCGTGGTGTGCGTGCTTGTCACGAAAAACCTATCTGAAGTATGGACTTTTCGATGATAAAAATCTTATTTTTGCGTATTGTGAAGACAGCGACCTTTCTTTAAGAATAACTGAAACCGGAGACAGAATTTACGCTCTACACCTTGGTCTCTGTATTCACCATGAAAATGCAACCATCAATGAGGTTTCTAAAATTATCGATTGCAAAGAAAGTTACATAAAAAATCATGAATACATAAAAATTCGTCATAAAACAAGGTTAAAAAAAAATTCTTAACCTTGTTTTTTTCATGTACTTATGATACTTTTTCTTTTTGACATCAACAAGGAGTGCCAAATGTCCAAGAGAAATTGGTTTTGTGAGTTTTGTGAAAAAACAGCAATTCAAGGAACCACCTTAATTGAAAGCTCTCCACTTTCTAAGTCGAGAAATGGAAAGCCTTTAGGTTCAAAGGGTTATATTTGTTCATCATGCATTAAAGTGATTTATGGATGTATGTTTGAAAAGAATGTAAAAAAGTCAAAACTACAGATGGCTGTAACGAAAAAGACTGTCAGTCCACGGACGGTCGTGGCGCATTTGGATAAGTATGTTATTGGACAAGAGGCAGCAAAAAAAAGGCTGGCTGTTGCAATTTGCAATCACTACAAACGGATTAATGATACAAACAATTTATCATTCCCAAAAAGACTTCAAGATGTCGTGATTGAGAAGTCAAATATTATCATGGTTGGTCCTACTGGTTGCGGTAAGACACTTTTGGCAAAAAGTTTGGCTGAGTTTCTTGATGTTCCATTCGCCATGGGCGATGCTACGGTATTGACTCAAGCTGGCTATGTGGGCGAGGATGTCGAGAATCTTTTGACGAAATTGCTAATTGAGACGGAATTTGATGCTACTAAGGCTCAGCATGGTGTTGTGTATATTGATGAGATAGATAAGATTGCAAAATCAGGGAACAATGTTTCAATAAGCCGTGATGTCAGCGGTGAGGGTGTACAGCAATCTCTTTTGAAGATAATTGATGGCACAGTCAGTAATGTTCCGCCAAAAGGTGGTAGAAAACACCCAGAGCAAAATTTTATTCAAGTTGATACAACCAACATCTTGTTTATATGTGGTGGCACTTTTGTTGGCATAGATAAGATTGTCTCCAGTAGGTTGCGTAAGCAATATGGGGAGTCATCAATGGGTTTTGCTGGCACGAACAGAAGAGAGTTTGATGAAATTGAGATTCTAAACAACATAACTGCAGAGGATTTGATTGAATTTGGAATGATACCTGAATTCATTGGCAGAACACCGGTGCAAGTTTCCTTGCTACCAATGACAGAAGATGCACTTTGCAAGATCCTTCTGGAGCCTAAGAATGCCTTATTGCGTCAATATCAAAAACTACTATTTCTTGAAAATGTCGACCTTCAGTTCAGCGATGATGCAATACGCCAGATGGCCAAGATTGCATTTTCTAAAGGAACAGGAGCAAGAGCACTCCGATCTGTGGTTGAGACAGTAATGAACGATTTAATGTTTGAGGCATGCGATCTTGGTAAAAAGATCATAGTTGACAAGTCTTATGTAGATAAAACCACTACCAATCGAGACACAGCAGCATGAATGCATTTTTTAACATTGATTCGCCAGTTGACTATAGCCTTGAGGTATCTTTGCATGACGCACTTGAGGCGGGTTGGAATTGTGCCATGGTATCTAAGTTTGAGCCGGAAAAACAGCGTAATGGTTTGACGGAGAAGTACAGTTTTTTCTCAGGTGATATCATCACAATCATGAACAGCTTGCGTTCTGAGTCTATGGCAATTGTTGGGGATGGTGCAAAAATTTGGGATTTAAAGCCTTCTGGTAGGGTCGTTCATGCTTCATCGTCAAATTTGGTACCTGTGGACACCATTGTTCTTTCATTGGTTAATCTCAAAATGCGAGCCTTAGTGGCCAAGCATCTCATGGGTTCAAATAAAGAAATTATTTCAATTCAAACAATCGTTGCACATAACGAATTGTGGGATAAGATTTTCATGATGCATGCCAGGCTTATTCGTGAAAGACTTGCCATGCCCGACGCAAATTATCTCAACCTATTGATAAATTTTTGTATATCACTTTATGATTATGATGTGACCAAAATATGAGGTGAACATGAAAAATCTTCTTTTTGTCTATGGAACCTTAAAGCAAGGGCATAGTCGTCAATCTGCTCTCTCTGATCAGAGGTATTTGGGTGTAGCCAGAACTGTTGATAATTTTGCAATGTTTAACATTGGTAGCTTCCCAGGATTAATACATGCAACACCAGATAAGGCTTGCGGAAGGCGTATTTATGGTGAGATTTATGAGGTTAATGATGAGTGTATGTTGGAGCTTGATGAAATAGAGGGCATCGATCAAGGGGTTTATGCTAGGGAAGAAATAATTCTTGATGAAGTCAATATGGTTGCTCTGCCTCTATATAGTAGTACTTTTCAAGCGCTTCAGAGGAAGGTTGCGCAAGCCTACATATATCTCGGAAGTGTGTCTGAAAAAAAGGATTGCGGCACCTTCTGGTCGTCGAGGTGATTGTGAGTGCCTTTTTTGTTTTATTCGTTTGCTCTTTTTTGCTTGTATTATCCATATCTTATCTTTTAGTGACCAGCTTGGTCTTTGAAATTCAAAAATTGAAGTTTGTCGTAAATAAAAATCTCACAGAATACCTCGATCTTGCAACTACAGATCAGCTCTACGAAGAGATCAGCAAAAGAGATAATATGCCTATCATCCTTGTTAAGATGGCAGAAGATGGAATCTTAGTAGACTGTTTCAATATTACTCCAGCGCTATCTGTTCAAATCCTTGAAAAATCAGCTGAATTAGTCCGTGAAAAGATCAGGGGAAGCTTAGAAGGCCCAGTTGATTTTTGATATATATAATCAATTTATAAAAATCTTAGATAATCAATAGATGAATAGATATATTGGCATTGAAATAATTTATTTTATAAATTAAACTCTATCCATAACTCCTTTCTGAGGAATAGATTATGGGTAAGGTATCTGGCCGTATTGCTGCCATACTTTCATGCAAGATGAAACATTTCCACCATCCCGATTTCGATAAGCCATCCTTGGCCAGTAGGATAGTTGGCGACATTCCTGATAAGGATAAATATGACCAAGAAAGGCGCAAGGTTGAGAACTTGCAAGTGAAAAACAAGCTGCCAGCTATGAGGCCATGTTACGAAGAGCCTCTACTTACAAGGGAGCAAGAGTATCATCTCTTTAAAAAGATGAACTATTTAAAGTTCATGACAGCAAGGCTCAGGAAGAAGATCAGAATATCACGCCCAGACAATGAATTGCTTACCAAGCTTGAGTCTATGTTAAATGAAATATATTCAATCAGGAATCAGCTCGCCAGTAGTAACTTCAGGCTTGCTGGAATGATTTTAAAGAGTGATTTCCGGTATTCTGGTGAAGCGACGCCTGATCTTCCATTGTCCGATGCATATTTTGATGTTCTTAAAAGTGTTGATTATTTCAACTACACCCTTGGGAACAAATTCTGCACATATTGTGTCTGGGTTTTAAAGAAGAATTTTTTTCGTGGTATCAAGATTAAAAAATCTAAGGGTGATAAGCACATATCACTTGATGAAAATTACGAAGAGTATTTGCTCCAGTCGGAGGAAAGCTATGATTACTTAGAGATGCATCAGCGTGAAAATGCAAAATTCATCAATAGAACGATTGGGCTGGTAAAAAATATTGTTAAAAGTAAGGACATAAAACGACAGATAAGGATTATTGAAGAATATTATGGAATTAATGGTAGAAAAAGAAAGAATCTTGAGGAGATAAGTTCTACACTTGGGATAACAAAGGAACGAGTTCGACAGCTCAAAGAAAAGTTTCTTGGCTCTATGCGTGAGACCTTGAAGCGGTCTGGAGGTGATCTTGATGTCATTTAAGGTTCAGCATAATGGTAGTTTTTATGAATGTTATCACGAGTGGACAAATGACTGTGTCATACAGATAAGAGAGCCAGAAATTTCTTGTATTAAGGACAAGACAATAATCTCAAAGAAGGCATATTCAGAGAGGTTTATGTTCTCGGTTTTTCATCCTGTCAGCGAAAACATAGAAATTTCTGAAAATTTTATGTTTGGTAAATGGCAGAGGCCAAGAATGTGGATTGTAGGCTATGGAAATACGGTGGCCGAATCTGAAATGTCAGCAGTTTCTAGATTGCATAGCATATCTGAGTGCATCCACAGATTTTACAGATGTGATGATAGCATGAATGGTGATGCCAGGTGTTCAAAATGCGGAATTATGATTCCAGAGTTAATGTTAAATAAGGACATACATTTTTCCAAGTATAAAGCTCTGGAATATCATGGCGATGATGTTTTTTTTGGCAAGACAAAAATTGTGTCTCACCTCATGTCAACCACACAAGAAATGGCCTACGATTATGGTCTTGGGGATGCTGACAAGATCGACCTTATTTGTGCTGGTTGGTTGCATCATACTGATGGAACTATTTTCAGTAATGATACCGTTGAAAAGATCCTTAAATACCTTTTTTTAGAACCACAAGAAATGCGTCAATCTTTGATTCTGGCATATTATGACATAGTTGACACAATTAAGCTTTTGTTGAATTGCAAGGAGATTGACCTCCTTGAAAAAACTCTTAAGCGTGGCAAGGATCTTCTGCCTCACTTTGAAAGTCGTGGGATGCCACATGCATCATTTTTGACGACTTACAATTTAATGGCTGAACAAAATCTTGTTCTTGTCTCCAATGGATTGATTTAAAAAGATATAAGTCTTTTTGTTATAATTACTTATAATTAAATTTTAAAAACAAAATTAAATTCAAGATTTTTTCTTTACAGTTAAAAATACATTCCTAAACTTAATTCAGAGACAAGCATTGGGTTTGTCTCAAAAAATGGAAATAAGTAATTGGAGAAAATTATGGCTACTAAAAAAGCCAAATCTACAACGGCTGTTAATACAGCTACTAATGTGCTTGAAAATTTAATGGAAAGCTTGCCAAAAGCAACGCCAGCTCCAAAAGGAAATATTGCCAAATGGCGATTTGATTTTTCACCAATTGAAGAAACGGCTTTTGTTCGTTGGATCGAGGCAAAAACGGTTAGCGAGCCTGTTTTGCAAAGATTGGAGCATACTAAAGACACGCTGAATCAGATTTGTTTGGAAAAATTCGCTCAGAAATATTTTGATCAGCGCAACAAGCCTAGTAATCCTCAGCTTGCCAGTCAAAAAAATGGTAAGGACGATCATACCGCTAGTTGGATTTTTACTGATAAATTTAAGTTTCGTTTTCCTGAGGTTCTTGATGGGCAAGATGCACAAACTGTATACATTGATGCATTTATTGAGGCTGGAATACACCCAATAGATGCTGAAAAACTGGTTCGCCAAGAACTTATATTGAATCCGGTAATTGGCATCAAACCTTTGAATGATCTGTTGAATGGTCATTTTGGACATGGTCGTGAGTTTGTTCAAGCTACTGAAATCGAAAAATCTGCTGGTAAAAAAATAGCAGCATTTTTAAGCGTCAAAAACACATCATCGCTTGAACTTCTAACCGATGACGAAAAGATTGCTGCCATTCAGCGTGATAGTGGCGTGACTGTCCGGCCTGGATTTTTAGATAGGGTGTGTTCTTATGCCAAGAGCGTGGGTGATCTCATGGTTATTTTCAGATTGATTAGTCCAGTAGTGTATCCGTCGTATGCAAAATTTGCGACAAATGACACTCCTGTGGCGCAAGGCGATCGTAAGATTCAAGCTGCTGCCGAAATTTTGGGAACCAGTACTGAGATTTAATTTGTTTGGGCCACTAAGATTTTCTTGGTGGCCTTTTTTTAGGAGCTTAAGATGAACAAAAAAGTGATTGCAAACATTCGTGAAATAGTCAAAGGACTATCTGAAGACTTGAATCGAGTAAGAATCAGCGTATTGACAGATGCGATAGAGCATAATAGTCAAACAAAAACAATTGACGATCAAGTACTTGCTCACAAGTGTGCGATTGAACTTGAAAACTCGGTTGCTATTTTGCGCACAAATATTTTGGATTTAATCGAAAAAGAGATTGACTCTTTTGGATCTTCAGATGGCTTACGAAAGAAGAAGGGAATTTATTCTTCGGCAGACCAGAAAAAACCTCTTACTCAAAAAAGAAGTTATTTTTTGGCAAATCGTAAAAAGTTTGTTGGTCGGTCAGTAAAGCGTCTTTCAAAAACCATTTGGCATATGAAAGACAACAAGATCATTTGTATGTCAAGAAAAGGCAACAAATCTGTGCCAATTGAATCAATCCGCAAAATGTGGAGTTTTTTCAAACAAGTTGAATTTTTCAATTTCACTGATTTGATCAATCTTGTCAGGAAGTCCACAAAAGAAGACTCAGTCACACTGGATGGAAAGCTTGTGCCTACTGTTTTGGGACATCATGCCTTGTTGGCCATTCGCTTCCTTGATTCATTTAGTTTTGTCAAGCGTTTGCGAAAGTCAAAAGAGATATCTGGCAAAAGATTATTTAGGGTTTGCGACAAGACCAATAGAGAATTAGATGAAGTGTTTTTGCTGTTAGGAAAATCTTGATGTCTTGCTGCAAGGTATAAAAAAATGTCATGTCACTATTCAAAATGACATGACATTTTTTTTCAGACATAATTGATGACTATACTGAATAATGTTCTAATCTATGGCAATTCGCACAAAGCAACTTGCATTTTGCAATCTCTTTCATGATTGATGTTATTCCATAGCCATTGCTGACCATGGAGCTTACAAGATGAGCTTTGTCGCCAACATGATGAAAATCCAAGGCTCTTGGGTGGTCTTCACGGCAGACCTCGCATTTTTTTTCATGCTTGTATTTTTTGAGCTCTTCTCTAATTTCTTTTTTTCGTTCTTTGATTCTTTTCATCCTTGATTTTCTGTTTTTTATGTACCATTCTTTGTTGTATTCGCTGTTATATTTTTTTCTTTTATCGATGTCTTTAAACGGCATAGATTTACTCCATCATGTAGTTTTCTGTGACAGTTGGCACATACAGTCTCACACTGAGATGATTCAGTTATGATGTCACTCTTGTTCTTTATGCTAGATATATTTCTGATCTTTTTTTCTGGGTTGATATGATGAAAATCAAGTAGTATTGGATTGCTTACACCGCAATACACACAACTCATCGTAGATTTATATTTTGAAATCCAACTTATTCTCATGATACATTTTAAGTTCAAAAAATAATCTTGGCAAATTTTTTGATGTCATATAAGGAGGTTTTTGTTGGAATTCAATTCCATCTTAAACTTTTCATGAAACAATCCACCATCTATGGCGTCATACCAAGGCTTCCAGTGTCTTCCTACTTGATCTGATGTCTTTCTTTTGATGAATGATCCATATCCATGTTTTATCTTTTTGTAATATTGATTGGATGATCTCTTTGGAAAATGATTGATTGTGATTGCTTCGGTGACTGATCTATCCTTAATGCCATTATTGTGGCATCCATCATCTACACATACTGATTTGCCCATGTTTTTTGGCTTGAATATAAGCCTGGGGTATTCCATTATTTCCTCTATTTTAAAATATGGGAAATTTTCAGCTATGAATGTTTCATCATCTCTTGCTGCCATGTAGTGTTTTATTCTTGGAATGACTATGGTGTGTGTTTTTGCCAATGAACAAGCATTCCTTATACCATGCCACATCTCGTCAGCATCTATTGGCACAACCCAGTCATAGCTTGAGCATTTCTCTATGAGCATGTTGTGCGCTTCTCCATGGCGGTACAGACCTGGAAAGCTGTAGATTTCTACTTCTTTGAATTTACTGGCAATCTCTATTGTTTCATCGTCTGAGCCATTATCTGCAATTAAAACTTTGTCGCATTGCGATAGCGTGTTTTCGAGACAATTTTTTATAATGTCAGCTTCGTTCTTTACTATCATGGTTGAAGCAATTTTCATAATCTGTAACCTCTGTCGCTTTGATACATAAGTTATGCTTAAAACTTCAAAAATAAATTTCGGCATAAGGATTATCACATATCCAAGATTAGATGGAAGAACTCCAAATTTTCTAAGAAAAACCATAGAATCAGTGGTTTCACAGAGTTGGTGCGATTGGACCATATATTTGGTTGGTGATTCATATCATCCTAACGATGAATTTGAATCTTTTTTAAATTTTGCTCCGAGTGGTAAAATTAAAATAGAAAACCCAAAATTACAATCAGAAAGATTCATATTTAATGATTATCGTAAAGTTAGTTGTTTTGGTGGAAAGTGTGCGTCAAATTATTGTCTTGATTGGATGGTTAGAGATGGTATAACCCATGTTGCCATTTTAGACCATGATGATATCTGGTTTTCAAATCATTTAAAAACACTCTACGAAGCTTACACGCTTTTTCCTGACGCATACTTTGTTTATAATGCCGGAAAATATCACAACCACCCATGTTTCCCAGAATCTAATTGCCAATATCAATATAATAATTTATTGCCCATGGGTGGCTCCGTCTTACATTCTTCGGTTTCATGGAGGTTAGATAAAATACCTTTGAGATATACTTACAGTTTTGAAAAAAATGGAAACCCAGTATATGGAGATATAAAAATGTGGCATGATATGAGGTCGCATTTTGAGAAAAACAATTACAAATTTATATTTACGAATAAAGCCACTATGACCCACAGAGCAAACTCACCATGACTCACGATGAAAATTTATTTTTAATTTCATTTTATTTGCTAGTTTTAAAAGATTTGATGACACATAGTCGATTTCATCTTTTGAGCAGTTGTCCCCACATGGAAGGCATAAAATTGACTTTGAAATGATGTGGGATTCAATGTATTTTTTTGCAATTGATAGCAATGGCCATTGTATGCTGCAGTAAATTCCAAATTTATACAGTTCTTTTTGCACTTGATCTCTTTGGTTTACAAGAATCGGATAACAACTTGGAATAATGTTTTTTTCAATCGTAAATTCATGCTTAAAGGATTTTTTGTATCTGTTAAAGTTTTCCAATATTTTTAATTTGTCAATTGTATGCATTGCCATTTTTGATTCTTCACTTATGGAAAAAAAACCAAGAGGGTTTTTTTTCTTTCCTTCAACAAACCACTTGTGCCAATTAAGTGGACTAAAATTGTAATTTTGCGATCGTAACAACCTAGCAATCATGCTTGTTTCAATAAAATCGTTTGGAGGTTTTTGCAAATCGAATGAAATTTTTGATTTTGTATTTTGTTCAAGTACTGCACCATCAGAAATTCCCATGCTTTTTGTTAAGCTATAAAGAATGAAATCACTATCATTGTTGGATTTGGAAAAGCAAGACATACTTAAATCTTCAACGACAAGAGCGCTTCGTTTCTTTGCCGTTTCTAAAATTCTTTTGTCAAATGGAAAACCAAAAAAGTCTACAGCAACAATCAAGTCGTTGGGTTTGCAATAACACAATTCATTCCCAGTATAATTAAAGTTTTTTCCAATCTTATAAAATCTTGGATTATCTATGGAGTTTATTACACTTTCACACATGTAGCTTGGCAGCCATACTTTTTTTGAATTCAATTTATTGGCCAAGCAATATAAGGCGCTTCTGAAATTGACAAACAGCACTGATTCATGTGATGGTTTAAAGGTTCCGGCCACTTTTCGTGTTGGCCAACCCAAGACACTACTTATGGATTTGGTTTCCATGATTTTAGAGTGCATATGATTTTGTCCAATTCGTTGTCTGTGATTCTTGGATGCAATGGAAGATTAAGACCGTTATTGCTAAGTTTTTCGGCCATTGTACATTTTTCAGCGGCATACTTTTTGAACATTTTTATTTTATGCAATGGCTGAAACCTAAGCGTCGTGTAAATTCCATTATTTTTCATGTGTTGTGCCAAGCCATCACGATCTTTTTTTGCTTTAACCAGATAAGTGAAGAATGAGTGCTTGGTGTTCGATTCAATTTCTGCTTCCGGCACAATGTTGTCTATTTTTTGAAGTTCAAATTGATATATGTCCCATATTTTATTTCTTCTTTTTTGGTTTCTTTCCAACATCAATAATTGTTCTTTTGCAAATATGGCTGCGATATCATTTGGTGTGTATTTTGGAAAAACATCATCAACTTCATTTTCCCACCATCGATTGGTTTTTTTTGATGACATTCCTGTTGAAGAAATTCCCAAATCTCTTAGTTGCATTGCTCTGTCTCTTGTTTTGGGCGTAAGTAAAACACCGCCAGAATCAGGTGTGCTTATATTTTTAATTGGATCAAAGCTGAATGCAGAGAAGATTCCAAATGTTCCACATTTTTCACCATTGATTGATGAGTCAAATGCGTGAGCTACATCTTCTATGATCGGTAAGTTTATTTCACACAATGATTTCATGTCACATGGCCTCCCTCCATAATGAACAACCATGATGGCAGAAAGCTTGGATTTTGATTTTTTGATTGATTCCGCTTTAATATTTCCATGGTGATCAACATCTATGATTACTGGAATGCAACCTTCCATTAATATGGCATGGATACATGCGACGAATGTGAACGATGGCACTGCGATTTTGCTTCCTTTTGGCAATCCCAACAAGCGAATGGCCATGTGTATTGCATTTGATCCATTGTTGGTCATGACAAATGGCTGTTTGTATCTATCTGAAATCAACAATTCAAATTCTTTAACATGATTTCCACATCCAATCCAACCACTCGATATGCAATCTTTTAGATCTTTCATTAAACGATTGCTGTGCCTATTTCCAAAAACATTTATCATTGAAATTGTCCTATTATTTTTTCTATTTCTTTAATAGAGTTTGTGATTTCGTTAATATCTTCTGATGCTATTATGGAATACATATGCCTATCTGAATCTGATAAGACTTCCTTCGGAGCGATGCCTTTGCAGTTTCTTGTGTCTAATTCGACTATGTTTTTTACTTTTTTAATTTTTTCCTCTTCATTTTCGGTTATTGATTTTTTCAAAAAGAAAAATTTTAACAATACTTTTTTATTTTTCAATAATTTTGGAGCGTCATTGGGTTTTAATATGTCTTCATATATATTAACGCCGGTTAATTCTGAAATTATTTTGCTTGATATTTGACATCCACCTCCACGACATGCTATTTCAATCATCCATATGTTGTCAGAATCAATCATGTATTCGGCATGTGTTATTCCATGTATGAGACCCGACGATTCAACGAACCTATCGTTCATTTCAAATGCTCTTTGTAGTATTTCTTGTTTTTTTTGAGATGGCCAAAACAAGCTTGATGCTATGCCAGGTTTAAAATGTTTTTTATCGCTAGCAACAATTGATTTGTGTTTTCCATTCACACAAAATCCTTCGATGGTTATCTCTTCTCCAAAAATATCTCTTTGAGCGATTACTTTTCCGCAACCTTGGTTTTTTGAAGTATTGAATAATTTTTCGGTGATATCTTCTTTTTTTGATTTTTGAAAACCACGACTAGCTGTTGAGTTGACTGGCTTCAAAATGATATTTCCACTTATGTTTATTTCCATTGCATTTTCAACTACTTCAAATTGTGGTACTGGTATGTTTTGCTTCATTGCGTGGTTGTACATGGCTTGTTTATTTGTGAAAAGCATTGCGTTGCTTGAGGATATGTTTGGAAAACTTGAAATTGAAAAAATCTCTGCTAGTTTTACACATGGAACTACGGCGCCATCACATTGATCGGTTATCACCATGTTTGGTTTTATTTTCAATAATTTGCTTATCTTTTCAATATCTTTTATATCTTCACAGATGAATTGATCGCATATTTTTGAAGTTTGTGTATCAAATGGATTGACTCCTATTACAAAGTGACCTTGTCGCTTGAGTGTTTTGCAAATTTCAAATTGGCAGTGACCAGCTGGCATCAAAACAAAAATCATTTTTCAATCTCCACTGTTATATTATTTTTAATCTGTTTCATTGAATCTTTAAGATTTTTTTTTGTTTCCGTGAGGATTATCGCAATGGCATGCTTGCCTTTGTTGTCAATCGCTGGCTTTATTCTCTGTCCTTCTTCAATTAAAAATTCGAAATGCTTCAAGCCTATAACATCTTTTGGTTTTTTTATATTTCTTACAATGCCATCATCAAATTCAAAAAATATTATGCTTGCATGGTTTTTGTTTTTCCATTTTATGGTTTGATCGCATTTTCCTAAATGTATTTTTACCAAAAGATCATATGGATCAAATGAGCATAGATGTGGTGTCACCATGGAAGATGTTCCATTGCCACCTCCCCTTAAACCACAATCAATTATGAAATTTCCATCATTATTGCAAATGTATTCGGCTTGTGTGAATCCAAAACTCACACCAGACATTTCGACAAGTTTGTTGTGTTGGTCAATGATATTTTTTTTTGTTTTTTCTTCAATTTCTGCTGGATATCTTGTTTCTTTAATCACTCCTGGTCTGAAGTGTGATTTTTTTCCAATTGCCAATGTTTGGTGCTTTCCATTCACGCAGAGCCCATCAATAGCCAAATGGATTCCTTCAATTTTTTTTTGTATTATGATTTCCTTTGTGGGTGATAATTGCCTGCATCTTTCAAGATCTGAATCATTAATTTCTTTGGTGACTACCATGAATCCTTGCGCCCCAAATGAACCTCTTGGTTTTATGATTGTATCAATGTTTGTTTTGCAATTTGATAATTGGCTTATTATCCTTGTTTCTGGGTATGGAAAGCCACAAGCTTTGCACAACTTGGAAAGTTCTATTTTATCAGTAAGCTTGATGATTGCGTCTATGTCATTGTGTAACAATCCAAAATGTTTTGCGATGATTGCACATGGTATAACTGCAGCTTCACACTGATCGCTTATCACCAGATCAAGAGGTGGATTTATTGATGATATGATGTTTTCATAATGCTTGATGTCACATTTTATGTGAATGTCAGCCATCTTTGTGCATTCTGTTACAACCGGATTTGCAATAGTTACATAGTAACCAATTTTCTTAAGGTGTTCTACGAGTGGTTTTTGCCAATTACTTCCAGCCAACACTAAGGCTTTCATTTTTCCACTAGGAAAGTTTGACATGCGACTCAATGCCTCCGATTGGTTTGATGTTATACTTTTGGTTGGCAAAGTAAAGTATTGTCAATCGCTCATAAAAATAAGCTTGATGAAGCTTTGGGTTATATCTTCTGTAATTGTTGTTGAAGTGGAACTGATTGTTGTGTTTATTGTAAAAATATTGGAAATTTTCAGCCCACCATTTCAAGAATGTAACCATTGTATTTTTGTGGCATATAAAGTTGTTGGAGTAAAATGAGAGGCTATTTGTGTTGCTCCATCCATTTCTGTTCATTATTTCATGAATGTAGCCTTGCATACCAGGATGGTTTGCCTCGCTATCTTCATACCATTTGTCTGTAGTTTCGGCGGCATATACGGTTTCTTCATCTGGTTTAAGCAATTGAAGCTGGTGAAGCCTTACGCATTTGTATTTTTCATTCCATCTGGCGCTGGCCAAGCCAACATGATTGTCGTCTAAAAGGTGTGTGTTTTGTGATAGATAATAAAGCATCCTGTTTTCGGCAAGGCAGTTTTCAGTAAACTTTTCCATTTGGAGCTGGTTTAGATCTTGTTTTTGGATGAAAGAAAGTTTGGGAACAAACTTAAGGGTGCAGACATGGGTATGTACGACAAATAATTTCATAGCAGTATCTATTATATGTTTAGATAACTTAGGAGAATTTTATGAATGTTGATTTGCTTATAAAGAAGTTTGAGGAAGTAATTGCAATTCTTAAAGATGGAGCTAATACTCTAAAACAAGAACCTATTAAGACACCTCAAGAAATAAGGCCAGAACCAAAGCCGGAGAATGCAGCAGCAACATTTGAGGCTCTTAAAAATTTGTTAAATAGTGGACAGTGGCCACAAGCAGCCCCAGAATTCCTTATTTGCGAAGAATCAGACAAAGATAAATATGAGAGGGCTGAGGGTATTTTAGCCTATATGGGTCAAGATATCAAAGGTAAGAAATTACTTGATTTTGGTTGCGGTGAAGGACATGTGGCTCAAAAAGCTGTTGAACTAGGAGCTGCAAGTGCTGTAGGTTATGATATTAAACAAGTTGGAGGCTTAACATGGGAATCTCAGACTGGTAATTGTCTTATTACTGCTGATATTGAAAAAGCCAAGGCCGGCGGCCCATATGACTTAATTTTGTTATACGATGTTCTTGATCATTCCGAAGATCCAGTCGGTATCCTTGCAACAGTTAAAGAGATGCTTACACCAGAAGGAAGAATCTATGTGCGTTGTCACCCTATAACATCCAGGCACGCAACCCACCTTTACAAAAAGATCAATAAGGCCTACATTCACCTCGTATTCACGGATGAAGAGCTCAAGGAGCTTGGTTATGAGAATGACATAAAACAGAGAACATACTTTCCGCATAATGATAACAACAGGTGGTTTGGGGCAGCTAAACTTAAGGCCATATCTCACGATTGCGTCCGATCTGATATCGATGCATTTTTCAAGCAGAACGAAATGGTTAGGTCTAGGATCACAAGACCACCATATAACAAGGGCTTCCCCGATCATCAGATTGGGCAAGTTTTCAACGATTATGTGCTCATAAGAGCGTAAGCAAGGAAACATGAATAAATACCTTCCTGTAGTAAAGAGGGAGACCACATACTCCTTGATAGGGAATCTGCAGAATGCAGATGATTTCGAGTACATAGAGCGCCGTCTCGATGAGATAGAAAAGGTCAATCCAATTGTAAGTAAATGGATTAAAAACTTTTCTAAGACATCCAAAAGCAGACTTTTGACAGCTTATTGTGGTTTGATGGTTTATGAGCTTTTGTACTCTCAAGCCGAGGCCGATATGATGAACGAGATGTTCTCATGAAGTATTTGGTTGAGGCGACCATAAAATACAAGACAAGTTTTTCTGGTTCAAGAAATGAAATGGAAAGACTTGCAAAAAATTCGCTTTTGAAATCGCTTCGTACAACTGGCATTCACAATGCTGAGATCTCAGTAAAATCTTCCAGTTATCAACAAAAGCCAAATGGCATAAAAAAACTTTCATGGAAAAAGTTGCTAAAAGAGATAGATGGCGATCTTTCCATAATGGTTTCAATTTCAGGTAAAAAAACACGGGCAAAGATGAATAGTCAGAGGTTTTCTCTCTTTCGTGAGAACAACAAATGTGTCTGTTGTGGAATTGTTGGAAACACGACACTCGTGGAGATGCATGATGGCGATGAAAGTCCGCATCTTAATTTGTATGCCACATCAAGCGAAGGTCTTGTTTTGATGACACGAGATCATATTCATCCACGCTGTCGTGGAGGCAAAGACCATCTTAGCAATTACCAGACTATGTGCAGCACATGTAATAGTTTGAAGGGACATGCAAGTCTTAGGCTTGCCGATTTGAAAAAACTTAAAGGTATTCATGATAAAAACAAGAAAAAAAAAGGCAGAAGTTTACATTTGATCTTAGAGGAAGCAAGACAAAAACTTTCAAGTTTAATTGAGGTTCATGCAATCCCATTGCAATCTGACAAATCTATTTTGATAACTATGACCGACTTGTCGGTATATAAGGATGAATGCTCAAGGTTGCTTGGAATGCCTTTGGGCGGCTCTAAGGTTGTTGAACATAAGTATGTCGGCAATATCAGGCGTGGGACTGCCGTTTTGCCATTGTTTTGCTTTGGTCAAGTTTTGGAGTGTCATGTTGGTGGTGTGAGCGTCATTTTGCCACGATCAATACTGGGTCATAATGAAATTAAAGGTGACAATCATGGATAATTGGGAAGAAGATCTACAAAAGGTAATTGGGCAACAGCCAATCATAATCATAAAAAAACAAAAGGGCAGCGGCGGACTTAGATTTATTGCTTTTATATTGGTTTTGGCAATAGCATTTGTTTATGCCTATAAGAAAGTGCCAGGTTTTAATCAATGGGTTTCTGGGCATTTTCACTTTGAAAAAATTCAAAAGCCTAGAAATGAAATGTTGGAAAGTAAACCAAAAGATGATGGACTTACCGAAAGAATTAAAAACATTGAAGATGAATTGAAAAAAAATTCAAGAAAAATTGGGGTATTAGGAATAATCAACAATGAGAATTTCAGTATTCTTGGCGATGAAACCAACAAAGACTTCATCATGTTAAATCATGACTGGAAAATGAGTAGAATCCCAAAAAACTTGAAGATTGAAGGCGATGATAAGGAATTTATTGAGCAGAATAGCAAGCAATAACCTAATAGGTTTTGAATGTTGTCATGCTGGAAAAGCTCGCTGTGCTGATCAGATCCTCAATAACTGTTGCAAGATAATCAGCGGTTAAAAGACACCTGGTCTTTGTGTTTCTGATTTCATGTGTCAATTCAATTTGTATACTTTGAACTTTTGGTTCTGGATACCACTTGCGGAAAAGTTGATTCATGTTTGACTTTGCCCAACCAGAAAACTTTCCTCCAGACTTGCCTTCGTAGGCATTTATCCCAAAACCAATAAGTCTTGACATCATGTAATTTTTCCGCCAAACATCCATGCTAAGGCTTGGAGGGTCTCCCTCGCCGAATCCAATCACAAGATCAAGCTTGTCTTTTACCACAATCCTGTGATGATCGCTCATGCCATGTATGTTGAAAATATACACGAAATTATTTGTTGATTTTGCTTTTTGCACATATCTCATAAGTGGATCAAGTATTTCTTCCTTAACAACATCCTGGTGGCAATGGTGTACATTGTTACAATCCGCCTTATCGTTGATGCAATCGACAATGTCAGAACGCTCCCAGCCAAGATTTATGACAGCATTCGCCTTAATTTGCATTGCTATTGATTCTGCAATAAGAGATGTATTTGCGTCGTTTCCATTAAATCCATGGGGCGCAAAGATTATAATTGGAAGCTTTCCATCAATTGTTTTAACTCTCTGCATCTCTATCCACCCGAATTGCTTGGACACCATGTGATTTGGTCGAATTTAGTTGATCCTCATTATCATCATAGTGAGCAAACACATTTTGCTGTTGTAGTATTGAACCTTTTAGGGCGTGATTTGTGAAATAGACGACAGTTACTGGCAACTTGTGGATTTTGATAAAGTCCATAATTTTAATTCTGTTTGGCTCATTTTCGACAATCCATGAATCATCCTCGTGATCTCTGTCTCTTGCCGTAACTATGATTACTTCATGCCCATTTATGTGGTATGATTTAAGCTTGTTCACCATGGCCATATTGGGTTTACCATCGGACATGCAAAGGGTATCATCGAAATCAAAGCTGATTTTTCCGGCGACAGACTCATAAAAATAGACAAAATTCATAGGATCCTTTTATTCATGTGGCACATGTGCAATTATCTATTTTATCTCCTTTAATGATTGTCGGGCAATCTTATTTGTTTTTTTAAATCTTTATCAATTAAAGATTTATGTCAATATTTTACTTTCTACAAAAAAATTGTAAAAAACCTATTGATTTAAGAAAATCACTTGATACACTTATTATGTGTGATTTGTAAACTTATTGTTGTAGGAGAAAACGATGATTGCCAACATAATTAAATATAAAAAATTAACAAGTGAACAGCTTCTTTATATTCGCAATCACTTGTCTAAGAGTGCCAGAGCTTTAAAGAGACACGCATCTAAGATAAACAAGAAACAGCGTGTTCAATTTCGAGCCAGCATTTTGAGTGCATGGCGTGATGGTTCGATTGACATGGAAAAACTTGCTTATGCCTTGGAACGGGTTCCGGTATCTGAACACGCTCAGTTCTTAGCTGATCTTGAAGTGGTTTATATTGTGAAAAAACCTCACGCTGAGTTGGACTGGAAAACCATTGAAGATGCTTTAATTACTGGATTTATTCCGCTTTTTACATCTTGGTGCAGAGGAAAACAAGACAGACTTTCTGAATTCTTGGTTAAGCTAATCGATTCCATTTATCTTTACACCAAACCAAAACTTAGTCTCATTGAATACTTGAAGCGATGTCACAGTACGATTTCAACAAAATTTATGACAAATGAAAGCAGCATAATTAGGTATCCAGAAAAATGGAACCTTTTGCGTATTCGATTTGATGAAAATGTATGTAAAAATCCAACTTTGAATACTGATGAAGTCATGGAATCCATGAGCTTAACCAAAGGCCAAAAGAAGAAATTAAAACAACAGATTCAAATGACTTCTACTCTTAATTTGGAAGATCGCAAATCAATTACTTGTAATAAAAAAGAAGAAATGCTAACCCTTGATATCAATATTGATGATGTTCCATTGACCGATTTGCAACGCAGGTCTGTACATGCGTATATGCACGGCGATTGGGGCTGGCAGACCAAATTAGCTGCTGAAACATTAAATCAAGAAACAGGCAAGCCTTATACGAAGATGAGTGTAAACAATCATTTTAAGGCTGCTATTGAGGCAATTAAGGAATACATGGATCTTCGTAATGAATAGTCTTGTTGTTGTTCCCATCAATGATGATGTCGGTTTGCGTTTTACTGAATGGAACTCAGTAATTCCAAAAAACTTGGCCAAAGTAATTGTTGAAAAATGGAACAAGCCAAAATGCATGGTGGCCAGCGTTGGTAAGATGCCAACAACTGATTTTGTTCTTGAAAGGTGTGCCAATAACGAATACACACTTTTTGGTGAAAGGTTTGCCTTACCGCCACAGTTTGTAGAAAAATTTGGCATGTGGCCACAAATGATCTATGTACAAATGCGATAAAAGTCTTATAATTCCTTGTGTGTCGCCTCAAGGAATTAATCTATGTTTCATCTTCGTGATAAACTCGAAAAAGACATTTTTGAGTTTTCCAAAATTTTTAAAACCTACTGGAGTCAACACTCCGGTAGTAAAGTCATTCCATCATTTCTTTTGATTACATCAGATGGAATTTGCAATGCAATAATTCTTTTAAAATCTAATGATTTGCTTGAAGTTACTGCCAAGGCATTGAGAACTGGAGCTGGCATAAAGTCTTTTGCTGTTGGTGTTGATGGCGACATCAGAAAAAATTGTGCTGGAGATGCCTTGTCGGTTCTTAAGGTTGACCTTGAGTCCATGGAACTAAAAATTTTTCCTTATTCATTTGTTGACCACAATAATTTGGAATGGGGGCAAGAACAAAATGTCGTTGATTGCTCTCAATGGATTAACTATCAATCAATACTCAACATGGATTCCCAAATAGATAATATAGAGGAAATTGGAAAAAGCTTGGGATTCACTTCACAAAGAAATTACTTTCACAGTTTGCGATTTGTCTTCTCTTACCTTGAGAGAAACTCAGATATTTATGTCATAGATTTGATTTCTTCAAGTCACCCAGAATGGGTTGAAGCAAATGAAAAACTCGTTTTGATTTGCGACGATCTTTTGAAGAGGGGTTGGATTCCCAAGGAATTACATGAAAGTCTCATTGCTACAGAGGACTTATTGGGCAAAGCGAGTTTCACACATCAAGTTGAGAGATTGTTGACCGAACACATCGATCGTTGTAACATGAAAGAATTCGTCAGCTCAGCTGTTTTTGCTGAGTTATTGCACCGAAAGATTTTTGACTACGAACATGACATTTGCAAGAGCGAATTGATTGCTTGGTGATTTTTCAAAATCACTTTTAGCAATTAACAAATGATGCTATAATGTGTTCGAAGGGGTGCTTATGAAAGTCTCACTACGCCACAAAAAAATATTGATAGATTTTCTTTCAAGGGTTGCAAAAAGTGCTTCGACATATCCAGAAGATGAGCAAAACGCTCTTTTGGATATGTTTATTGTTGCGCTTGAGCAAGTTGATGACTATGAAAAGCAAAAAATTATCGATGCGATAAGTTGTGACTACAAGGTTAAATCGCCCGATATTTACGATCGAAACCCCAAACTACCATTTTAGGAAAATCATTAAATGAAGAAGAAGAAAATTGTAGATACAATTATATCAAGTATATCTGATTGTTGGATGATTCAAAGAAAAAAAGGAAAGATTTTTATTGCAAACTGCGTCCAATCTTCCGGTGGAATTACCCGTATTTTTGTATGCCCGATGAGACACGAGATTGTCGGTGGTTCAAAGGACGGAAGGATTGGCTATTTTTCTTTTTCTTTTGGGATCGTCAAGTTTATAAAGATTTGCAAGTCCCATGATATAATTGTCAAGGACTTAGTTTTACTGAGCCGTGGAAAAAAACAATTTGAATTTCCAACCATTGTATTTGAAATTAAAAGTGGAAGATCAAACTTTCTTCTCCACTTATTCACAGCTCCTCCAAAGTCAATGAATGTGTTAAAGAAAATAAAAGTCAAAAATCATGGGAGCGTTTAAAATGTCATTCTTTGAGCCTTCAGAAAGTCGCAGTGATTATGAAAAGATGGGGATAAAGCCATTCAGTGTGTTGAAATCAGGAGGCAAATGGCTTTTTGAGCATGAGGGCGAAATGTATGATTTTGCTCCAGCTGATACGACCGATGCAATGCTTAGCCCCGTCATCATAGGCGCCGATAGGTTGATCAATTATGGTTGCAAAATCAAAAAAATTGAAAATTACGAGAATGGTTTCATATTACTTGTATCTGATAATTATTTTCCAAGCTGCGATGTGAGAATTACACATAAGGAGCCATTGTACGATGGATGGATTTATGATGTCCATTCAGAAAATCTATCTGGCATTATGGATGGACAGAAAACATGGTTATGCCCACACATAAAGTTTTACTACCCAGAACCGCCTCCAATACTTTATCTCCAGATGGTTTCAATCGCCAAATACAGTACACCAGAATAAGCTTCCATCTTTAGCTGGAGCCACACCAAATCCAACTTTGCTGAATTGCCTATTCATTATGTTGTCTCTGTGGCCTGGTGATTTCATCCACGCATCAACAACCTCAGCTTCATTTTCTTGGTTCCATGCAATGTTTTCACCAGCGTTGTGATATTTTCCCATTAATACAGATATGTCAGAATGCTGGAGGTTGTGCTTGGAGGCCATCCATTCAGCATGTTTTTGAGCGTATTTTTCAAGATAGACATCAATCTCAAGCCTTGTTCTACCACGCAACTCTCTTTGTTTGTTGTGTAGTAGTAAAAGTTCAGAACTTGTGGTGACATCTTTTGTGCCTTGATCGGCATTTTGTATGCCATCCCATGGTTTGATGTCACTCCAACTGGTATCTTGGTGTATTGGGCAGCCAATGGCCAAAATAGCACTAAGAAAAATAAGAAAAATTCTTGCCATCATATGCGATAAGCTTCCTGGTAAGTGGACTTGCAAGCATACCTTTATTCTCATTTCCAACTATGGATATTTTTACATCGGTTGGTAAAGAGGCGCCACTTGTTATTTTGGTCATTACAGAACCAATTTGCAGTAGCGGGTAGAACCACCATGAAACTATGTCTTTGATAAGATAACTACCACCAAGGTCATAGCCAAGCTCATCATACATTCGCTTAACCGACTCTGTGCAGTAATATGCATTCGGATCATTGAAACTAAAGTCGTAATCTGGATCTTCGTCGAGAAACTTCTTGATGGCAACAGTAAATTTCAGTTCGTCGTCAATATTTTTCTGTTTAAGCCGAACTACACAAAAGTCTTCGATGCCCCAGTTGTCAAACCAATCAATTATTCGCAGTTTTCTGCACCCATAATCAGATACATCTATTGCATAATACTCATTGTTTTCCACAAGCACTATTGTGGCATGGCTATACACTGATTTCGTGAAATACTGTATCAGACCACCAAAAGGTATACCAAGAGGACCACGGACATTTGAGCCATTGTAAAAAATATCGCCAGTCTTAAGAGGCAAGTCTCGAAGTCGCTCCATGATATGATATCTTTTGTTGTAGAGTGGTCCAGGCTTGAACATAATCCCCTTTCGGCGTCATCTTGTTTCTCTCATAATTGCATATTATTCGAATTGAATTATATATTATCCAAACTTTCTATTTGGATGAGTTATAATGAAAACCACATCACTATTGATTTTTTTGTAACTTGTGTTAACATATTTTTAATCTAGGTCAATATTTTTGATTTTTTTTGGAGTGCCGTAATATGATAGCTTTATTGGTTCAATTAGCATTATTTTCGATAACGATTGAGCAAGAAATAGCTACAAAAAAATATTGGATTGGCTTGAACGATATAATACACAATTTTAACAAGACCGTGAATGCTAAACCATCAACGGCAACCACGGAGATGAAGAGTGCGATTGCAAAGATAAGATCGATGCAAATCAAAAATGTTGATTCTCTTGTTTTAATTTACAGTGAGAAGCGTATTAAGTTGGCATCTGATTATGTTGATTTTTTGGAATCCATAAAGATTGATTCGGATGATTTTTTCAAAACTGATTTTCCAATTAAAAAGCAAAAAGATAAGATTGAAAATATACAAAAAAAATACCAATATTTTTATGAACAACACAAAGACATAGATACAGAACAGCAAGTTCTTGTTGCATATCTTAAGGAAAAGTACAATATAGATTCTAAATAGTTTATGCCACATGAATTTTCGGCATCTGCATTTATAGAAAGAAACAAAAACAATACAAGACCATTGTTTCGTTGGACGGTTGGACCTAGCCCATTTGGAAATAAAATACTTTTTGAAAGCTGTAGGACATTCAGCATTCTCTATGGAGATTTGGCTGATGGTGTTGCTGTATTCAACAGTTGTTTTGATCATAAAACATTGGAAAAATTCCAAAAAGAACTTTGCAAATATAATGTTGATTGCATCGAGGCCGACATTGGCAGCCTTCCATTGCAACCTAAAAATACCGGTTGGAAATTTTATCCTCCAAGGCTTCGTATACAAAGCCATGAGATATTCATAGATTCAGATCTTGTAATGCTTGCTCGTGGATGGCACATAAAAAATTTTTTATCTTCCAACAAAAGTTTTGCAAATAAAGGCGTCATTGCAGATTTCGGATCCCACACCAAAGACATCAGAGATGAAAACATTGATTTTCCACCAATCAATGCCGGCATTTTTGGTTTTCCGCCAAAATATGACATAAATAAAGTTTTGATTGAACACATTGGATGGGAAGACTGGTTTGATGAACAAGGTTTGACAACCAGGTTGGTAGTTATGACTGAGTACCAAATAATCCCAGATCCAGTTATTTACAACTACCACAATTGCGATTGTGGTATGGTCACTACATACTTTTCAAAATACCCTAAAGAGATTTATAGGATTAAGGAACGAACTGATGAAATGGAGGGATTTCATTTCATCACCGGAAACCAAATTACGGAAAATCCAGCATGGATCTATTATGAGAAAAAACCATTTGGTTTTGTCAACAAGCTTCATCCGCCAAAAGAATTTAAAAGTTTCTATTGGTCAACAGGGATCACAGCTAACAGCATCAAGCTTACTTGAATGAAAAATTGGGCTTTTCATGATGTCTTGGCCAGTTCCACCAGCAGTATGGATTCCTATATGTTGAACCAAAGATTCACAAGGAGCAAGAATATCAATACCTTCGAGTATGGCACATTCTTTTATAAGCATATCATAAGCATGTAGATAAAGTGGGTTGCTTGGTTCGGCTTGTATATTTGCGACAATATCTGTTATTTGTTGAACAAATGGTCTTATTATTTGTAATGTTTTTTTTGGGTAATACATGGCCTGGGTTCCGGCCCAAGTTATGCGTGGTACTTTTGCGTAGTCCTTAATAGTTCTATAATTGTTCTGGCAGAATAGTGTCATCATGTACTTTTCATATCCATCTGTCTCCGCCATTGTAATGCACTTAAATAGTTTGTTTAACCAATTATGTTGGAATACTAAGTCATCTTCAAATATCAAGCTGTTTTCTTGCTCCGTTATTCCAAGACATTGCAAGTAATTGTAGCTTGCCTTAAACTTTACCGGCAGTAATTTTATTTTATTCCATTCTTCCGAATTCCACTTGAATATTTTTATGTTCAGCAAGTGTTTGTAGCAATCAAGGTATCCAGTATCTTCACCTGATACAACCAAGTTGAGATTGTAGCTCTCTGGAAATCCACTCATGAACATGGTTGCAAGCATTTTGTGGATATATGCGGTTGGTCTGTCGCATGTTGATATGATAAAATTTATTTTTGGATGCGACTTAAGAGATGGCGGCGTAAAATCAGCATTCTCTATGCCATGCGGTACAGATATTTGTATCTTCCAGTCAATTCTTTTGGGTGGAACAATCATGAACTAATCTAGTTTTTGGTGATCAATTTATATGGTATGGCAAAGCCAAAACCATATTTACCCTCATAAACACGATACATGTAATTGTTATTGTTCAAGAAGTGTTTGTCAAATACAGGTCTTTCGGCGCATATGAAACCATATTGTGTTTCTTTTTCAGGATGCCACATGAATCCCGCACAGTCATGACACATCTGGACTATATCGGGGTTTGCCTTGGCTGCTACATTAAGGCAGAATTCAACATGATCCCATGTGTGTGCACAATCATGAAAAATTATGTCAACCTTGTTGGCCTCTAGTATCCTTGGAAGTTCCGTCTCGGCATTGCCAAAAACCTTTGAAACATGGCTTTCTTCTGGTAAAAACTTCAAGGTTCCACAGACCTCTGGTGGATATTTGTTGTCAGGCGATATGCCAAGTTCTACACTAATGAATCTGCCGCCGACAATCTTCATCGCATCGGAGAATATGATACCAGAGTGCCCATGCTGGCCACCAAGTTCAACCATAACTTTTGGTCGAACTTTCATGATTACTAGCCAAGCTATGGATGCTTCTTCACGAGTTAATGTCTTCACGCAATGTTGGCTGAGTGCATTTTCCATTCTAGACCAAGCGTCATTGAATTTTTGGCATGGATATCCTATTCCAATCTCGGCAACGAGGTCATCATAGGACATTATTTTAAGTACCTTAATTTGTAGACTGTTGAGTATGCAAGGCTGATTATTTCATCAAGCATGTTCTGCAAATGCGTATCATTTTCATCAATGTTTTTCCTTGCCGCCTTGACATTATCGGCAAATTCTGAAATGTATTTATCGATAGATTCTGGTGCTGTTGAAGATATTGATTCATACCCAGTAACAATCCCATATTGTCCTTGGTACGCTTCAATAAAGCTATCTGTCAAATCTAGGATGCTGTCGTAGAATGATTTTAAAGCCTTGTGTTCTGAATAGCTTTTTGTTTGAAGATGGGCAATGTGAGCCACTTGGCGAGCTTCAAAAAGCTTGCTTAAAAAACCTTTAATCTTGCTTCCCGCTTTGAATTCGTTTATACTTCTCATTTGTTTACCTCATTGTTATCTAGTGTTCATTTGTGAGGAATTTTCATGTCTTGGATTACTGCAATTCTTGCTTTTGGTGGATTTTTGGTTGCAGCATGGGCTGTATTGCGTTTTGTGATTCTTGTAGAATTAAGGGTTGACCAGAACACTTTTAGAACTTTGTACGAAACACTCGATGATGGTTCAAAGTTTGTCATAGAAGAGGAGTTTTTCACCGAGTCAAGACATCCTGTAGTTTACAGAGTCTTTTGCAAGTATGACAAAGTCCCAATATTTTACCTTGCTCATCAAGAGCGCATGTTGCATGCTGGTTTCCAAGGCAAAGATTTCATTACTGTAATAATTTGCTTTCGTTGGTCTTACAAGGCTTTGAAATCATTTCTTTCAAATCAACTGCGTAGTGTGCAGCTTGAAAAGTTTGGTATCCCAGTTCTGGTCGCCACCCCATGGCATACTGATAAGATTGGATCTATTAAGGATGCAGATGTCCCAATAATTGAAAAATCACTTTGGATGGATATCGAAGATGATGTGGCAGATGTCATGAATGGTAAGAAATCAAAAACTGGTGCAATACTCTATGGAAAGCCAGGAAATGGCAAAACATCGCTTGTAAGGCATTTAGCCGTTAAGCATAAGGTTCCGATTGTCATAATTACTTTTTCGCCAGAATTCACCAATTTAGATATCATGTTTATGTTTTCCAATGTCCCCGATAGGTGCATTGTGCTGCTTGAAGATTTTGACAACTATTTCAATTGTCGCCGATGTATCATAGGTGAAAGTTTAGGTGGCAGTAACAATATGGGCATCAAATTCACATTTGATTCAATTCTAAACTGCCTTGATGGTGTTTATAACAGTTATGACAAAGTCGTGTTTTTCCTTACAGCAAATGACATAAGCAAGGTTGACATGGCTCTCAGACAAAGGCCAAGTAGGTTTAAATTTGTAAGGAATTTTGATAATCCAGATGCGGTCTTAAGGGAATCAATTGTGGGATCTTGGGCTTCCTCTCTTGATGGTGTAAATCTCGATCAGTTGCTTAGGATTGCCGAATTCAAATCACATGGTGACACCCTCGAACAAGCACGCCAAAGACTTGATATCAGCAACTGAGACCCATAGATAGGGCATGGGATACTACATCGCAGCTGCCATAATCTATTTGGTCATCATGATGTTGACTTTTTGCGACTCAGTAAGATTGTCAGCCTACTACATTCCAGTAAGTATGGCATGTAACATTCTTTCATGTTTTCTATGGTATTCTCTTGCCCACAGTCTATATGACAAAGATGCCGTTCTCATAAACAGCGCCTATTGGGATATGATGATTATGGCGATTGGTTATGTGTTGCCCATGTTTATATTTGGCTTCCGTCTTACAATTATGCAGTTGATTGGAATTGCCGTAATTTTTGTTGGATTCTGCATGTTAAAGTTCCTTGGCAAGTAACCTCAAGTCAGAAGGTATATAATTAGAACTATTTGGAATGCCGCCATAAGGCTTCCAACAACATAGCCAATTTTTCTTTTAGCTAAAAATATTTTTTTAAGCAGCATTAGACTCAAGCATGTTCCAAACATTTTTACAGCTGAAAAGAGTGCAGTTGAACCACTATCTAAATGAATCAGCCACAGACCTATGATGTTTTTTTCTTCATGGGCAATGACATTTTGGAACCTAATGAGGAGATATAAGTCTACTGTGCCGATGCTGAGTACGGTTATAAATATTAACCAAAAAAATATGTTGTCACGGGCATTCATTTTAAAATCCTTCGGAATATCTATGATCGAAAATAATGATTTGAATTTCGATAGAGTGGAAATGTTCAAGGTAGAGCCAGTTCATTATGGCGATATACAAGTTTTTACAAACATAGTTTACAATTGTGCAGTTAGGGATGGATTTAAAGCCAAAATACATTTTGTGCGTCAAGATGTTGGTCGCCAAATCATGAGTATATTTGATTATGGTGGTTATATTGAGCCGGTTCAAAATGTTGGTGATTTGAAGCATGATTTTAGATTTGGCAGAATGCTTAACCTTGGCAGACTTGGAACTGCATTTTGGTGTGCTCTTAATTTTGGACATGCATCATGTAGACCAGATCCTCTTGAAAATTTCAAGCTTCCAAAAATACGCATACCAATTCGGGAAAAAAGAGGATTTAAATGTTTTCAGCTAAATGGTCACTCCCCAAGGTATGATAAACCAAAGTTTACAATTCAAGAGATGGATAAAGCTATAAAAAAATTTAAAGATGGAAACACCTATGTCATAGGCGGGCCTGGAAGCAATAACTTCTTTCCAGATATACCAACTAATTATACAAACCTATATGAACAAGCTAAGTTCTTGTTGGCTTGTAAATCATTTTTTGGGATAGACTCTGGTATGTCCCACCTTAGTGGAACTCTTGGTGTTGATGGCGACATCATTATCCAAGCAAATACAAGTCATTTTAGCGATAGTGTGGAAGTTGCCTACAATTTCATGTATCCAACATTTAGGATGCATAAGCGTGGCATTGTTGCAGAAATACCCACAAGACCAATAAAGCTTCTTTAATCTGGTGGTCGCAGTAGTTGACATAAGTTAACTCAATGACCTTAAAACTTCAGCCCATCGTTCATATGCAGCCATGCGGGAAAGATTTTTCTTGGCAAACTCAAGTGCATTTTTTCGAAGCGACATTTCCAAGGAATGATCGGCTCTAATTCTTTCTATGTTGGAACGCAAATCAGACATATCCCTGGAAACCGGCACATAATGCACCCATGGCTTTAGATGCTGGAAGTACCATTCCTTGTATGGTCTGTCTTGTATGAACAATGGCCTATTGGCAAAAAAGAAAAATTTAAGCCTTCCGCTCCAACCATGAGCCTCAACATCAATGAGAAACCGCCAGCGCCTTGGATGATCTGGTAGACTGACAAAATTGTCTTTGCATACCAATTTATTCGGGTTGGATGCGTCCCATTCAATCCAAATGGCATCTATATTGACTCCATCGTGCATTTGGACAATTAGGCGTCTGTTATAATGAGTTAAGGCACCTCTCCAACCAATAGCATCCATGGCATAGCGATCCATGCCACCAGCTTCTATCGTGTCGCATGTGTCTTCAAATTTGTCAATTCCAACCTCCGGCCAGCCTCCATAGGTGAAATCTGGTACTGTTTGGCTAAAGTCGTTATTGAAACTTGAAAAACATAAAACCTTGTAGCCAAAATATGTCTTATACAAGTCCATATCATCAGTATTGACGATTGTCCAGCCAAAGTCAGGAACATGGTATTTTGATACAACCTCGGCGATTATTTGCCTTGTACATTGGTTTCGTTGCTCATAGTTTCTTCCTTCAACGAACATGAGCTGATTATCATGTTTGCGGACGGCAAATCCGCTAAATGGTGGAGTTATAATGCTTGGGAGTTCATTTTCTGGCATATTTTTCGCTTCCATAATTTGCAACAATGTCTTCGATGCTCACATTTTGGCTTGTAATTTACTGGTTTAAGCCGGATTTATCACTGATTCTGTTGTATTTGTAGAATATCTTGCATCCCTATAATCGAGCATCAAAATTAATTTTGATTTAAAAATCAAGTATTTTTTTGATAAATTAAATTATTTTTGCATAAAAAAACATAACTATTTTAAGTTTTTAAATTTGGAGAAATAAACATGTATAGATTTAGTGATTATCTTGAAAACCGTGATCCAAAATTGTATGAAAGCCTAGGCGGAGATATCGAAGAAGGAGTTTTAGGCAATCTTTGGCAAGGTGCAAAACAAATGTGGCAAGGCGTTAAGCAAGGAGCTCAAGCTGGCTACAGCCAAGTAACAGGACCAAAAGCTCAATACGGTAAAGCTTTAGACGCTTTGAAGTCTGCACTGAAACAAATTAGCAGCGACCCAGCGTGGAAAGATTCAGCAACTACTGGCGTAGCAGGCGGAGTGAAAGCCATGCCTATGGTTACATGGTTGGATCAAACCATTAAAGAACTAGAAAGTCAATCTACTCAAGTTCAAAACAAGCAAATGTCTGGAACTATGACTCAAGCTGCACAACCAGCCCCAGGAGCTGATTTTGATCCAACTGGGATGAAGCCTTAGTTTTAAGAGTCTAATTTTTTGAACAGCGGGTTTTTACCCGCTGTTTTACATTTCCTTGCTGATAATAGCTCTTGCTATAATTGTTGTGTTTATCATGGCCAAAATCGCCACAAAACAACCAACATAGACTGTTCCATTTAAGATGCACTCAGCAGACCCAATTAAACATATGAATGGCAATGGTGTGGTGCAAAGATATACCAAAATGCGACTTGGACTCAGCAATCCGTCTTTTCTCTCAAATAACCCATGTGATGCATTAACACAAGCAAGTGCCAAAGGTATGCTTGTTAATCCAATTGAAAAAATAATGGCTGAAAAAATATACATGTTAGACTCCCTTCTTTCTAAGAATCATGATACTCTAGTTTGGGAATAAATCAATATGCTTGTTGAAGGTGTTGACTTCTATTACGAAGATGGACTCATGGTTCTTACCAAGGATTTTCTTTTGCGCAGAGGCAAATGTTGCAAAAATGGATGCCAAAATTGCCCATATGATTTCATTATTGAAAATAGACAGATAGAAGATTCTGAGGACAAACTCCTTTAATCAAAAGGAGGACTTATGTTCAATATATTTAAAATGTTTGAGAGAAGTACAACCAGTAAGGTTGTATTGAATCTTGAAGAGAAGATTTTTGTTTTAGAAATGAAAATCGTTGATCTCGGTAATGAAATCGAGCTGCTTAACAACGATAATATCACAGCAGTTCAGAAAGTCACAGAGGCTCAAACCGAGACAAGAAAATTAAGGGATAGAGCTGTTGCTTTGGAGACAATAAACCAATGTCTTACAATTAAGCTTCAAGAGATTTCCAAGATTGCACAATCTGCTTAGATACATTTTGCGTGATTTTAGAAAACATTGTATGCTTTATAATTTAATGTTATTTGCTATACTTGTTTTGAGGTGAATCATGGATGAAATGATTGAACTATGGAAAGAACGGATATCTCCTTGTTTTTTAGAATATCCATTTAGCTCAACCCATGAGCTTTATGACGAGAATGGTCGTCTCCACTCAGAGACCGAACCCGCCCTTGTGACAGGTACATCTGCAACATGGTATGACCACGGATTGAAACATGGCCTTCATCTCACGAAAGATGGCCAAATAGACTACTATTTCCGTGGTATTAAAATTCCGAGTCATATAAACCCAAAATTTCTTAACAGGAAGACAGTATACGGGATCATGGAAGGTCTTGTCGTTTGATAGCATTAGGAGATGACATGGAATTCATCGTTGGTTTTTTTCTTGGTGCATCATGTGCAATAATTGGAATGATCGTTAGTGCTTGCATCATTGTCTGTAGCGTTGCCGACAAGCATGGCGCATGGCTTCGAAGTAAAAATGATGGGTGGTGATATGTTAAGGATTACAATGTTTGTTCTTGTGTTTATTTCTATGATATCATACCATTTCTGTAAGCTTTCTTATGCGAAAAAAAAGACAGCAATTGAAATATTTGATATGCTCTACATCCATGAAAGAGAAACAAAGCCAGACCACACCGATGAGTCTGGCATGAAGTTTTACACGCCTGTCAAGTACGCTAAGAGGATGGCAATTGTGGATTGCGAGGAGTTGATCTACAACAAATACAAGCTATGGGAGTGAATTTATGACTTTGCCATGCGAAAGAACAAACAGCATTTTGAAAGCTAGAGCTTTTCTGATTGACCTTCTTGACAGTAAGGTTACTCCTCGGATTCCAAAAGCTATCAGATTAAGGGCAAGAGATTTGCTAAGGCACTTCCCAACGCCATTGGATATAGAGACTATTGGTGGCATGGCACCAAATGTGTTTTCCAACAAATATAAATTTGATCTTAGTGGGCGAAATAATGGAAAAAACGATCTATAGCGTAAGAAAGATGGTTGTGGAATCATTTTTGATAGGTCGTGGCATAGCCACGGTTGACATAGATGGAATGTATACAGTATTACCAGAACACCATCACATTTATAAGAAAAGCGATGGAAAGCTGACACTTGACCAAGCTTTTGTTTTTTTAAGAGAATATTTGAGAAATTATCTGGCTTTAAAAAATACATAGTTGATGCAAAGCTTTAGAAAATTTTTAGATGAAATTGAATTGTCACTTGATGAGAGAGCCGATCTTCTTGTTTTCGATCTATCTTTGATCGAGGGCTCAATCAACAAAAAACTTGAAAGTGGCGATGATGTCGTCATGAATCTTCCATCTGGTAAAAGATCGCATGGCACGATCATAAAAATTAATGGCTCTATGGCTGAGTTTGAGAGCGACAAAGGCGAAACCTCAATGGTTCCAGTTGACGAACTCAAGATCGACGATAAGTTTTTTGATGGTTACTGGGAAGTGCCACTTCCAACAAGAGAAGAAATAGACTCTAAAGAAAAAACCCTTAAAAATACTTACATCTATAGATTTAATGTTTTAGGTGATGGCTGTGGCGAAGATGCAAATCTTGACAATCCATGCTCGTGTCATCAAGCTCCTGGAAAAACCCCAACTTGTTATCATGTTAGAATAAGTGGAGATCCCAATGCTGCGGTGATGATATCATTTTACCGTGGCGAAAAAGTTTCTGATATGAAGTTGACTCGAAATGTGAAAAAAAAGAAAGCCGATGGATCAATCGAGGTCATCAAGCTTCCAGTTGGACCAGGTGTATTTACTGCTGTTCAAAGGGCTGTTGTGGAATATGCTAAAAAAGTTAAACCTGTCAGTATGACATGGATGCCTGTTGGCAGAACTGACATTAACAAAACCATTAACAAAGCCAGTATTCAGAGAACCGCAGCTCAGAAGGCTAAATTTAGTTCAGTAACTAATTCTGCAAGAAAAAATGTATACGAAACATGGAGCGTAAAAAACTTCTTTCCCGATCTCTTTGTATTCGTAAATGGCAACTGGATTTCTAGGAAGACATATGACGATAAATTTTTACCCGAAGGATTTCCTCCGGTTCCAAAAACCGTCATGGTTCCTAATCGCAATCGTGATGGTGAAATCATCAAAGATGAAGATGGAAATAAAGTATATAAACAAGTTGATGTTCTTCTTGATAGCGATAGCTTTGTTAAATTCAAAGCCTTTGAGGAGATGAACGACAAGATTGAAAAAATGCCAGATCTTCGAAAAAAGCTTGAAAGAGCTTCAAATTCAGTTGTTAATGCTGGTCGGGGAAACACTGCTAGTCAACTATATCGAGATCCAATACCAGAAGAACGGAATTCATTTGACATTGGAAATGAGCTTGCATTAAATCGTGATATAAACCCCCAAGATATTCGTATAAATGGATTTGTTAGGCTTAAAGGCGAATTTAACGCATTTCAAACCAACTTTAAAAACCATGCATACAAATGTTTTAAGGTTAAATATTTTTATGGCCGTGGAAACAATTTATCAATTGTCTTACTGCCACAGAAAAGTCCAGAAAAAGAAGAATTCACTGTTGATTGGGATCCAAGTTTAACTTCTTCAATTAAAGACTTTGATAAGGTCGATTCCGTTCAAGATCACATTAAATGGTACAAAGATAAAATCAAGGAACAAAAACAGATTGAGAATATTAAGTTTGGCGAGGACAATCTTGTTGAAGGTAGCATCGACGAAAGAAACCCCAATAACAAATATAGCGGCAAGGTTAAGTCGTTCAGTCTTCAAGTCGAAAGAAATGGCCTACCAGTGCTTATGGTTGAAATAAATTGGGACGATAAAACCACAAGAAATCTATACCCACCTAATATTCCATATAAAGCCAACTTGTTTAAAAAGAAAGGCAAGGATTTGGAAATAGACAAAAAAATTGATCAGCAAAAGCGTGCCGAAATAAAAATTGAAACGCCATCTAATCTTGAAGCTATACTCTCACATCCTTTCAACAGAGAGAAACTTAAGCCTGGAGATCATTTTGTCAGCTCGCACTTTACACTCGGCGATAATAAGAGGGGCGTCATCACAAACATGTTTATAAAAAATAACATTTTGTATGCGACACTCAGGGTTCTTAATGCAAAGTCTGGCCCTGGTGTTTCCAAGCCGGTTGAGCTTCCTGTGCCTTATATCAACAAGGACACATCAAGCGTTGCTGCAAAAGCAAGAGAAAGGATATCCAAAGATCAACAAAGACAACAAGCAATAGAACATGGCAGCGGCGGATTAAAGGTCGGCGATAAGGTGTTCGTTTCTAGTGGCCAAAACTCTGGTAAGAATGGCAGAATTGTTTCGCTCAAGATGAGCCGTGGAGTCATATCGGCTACTGTGGCACCATCGGAAGGCCAAGAGTTTACTACCAAGTTGTCTAATTTGGTAGCTGTGCTCTCTGTAAGTTCTTGAAAAAATTTATAAGCTGTTCGATTTGGAGTAAATATCTTATGAACACAAAAAAACTACTCATCTTTAGCTTGAGCATAATGATATCAGCAAGCCTTCTTGCTTTTCCAGATATTACCTTTGCACAAAGATACCGAGTGATTTTACCTCCCGCTCCACTAGCTCCACCCCCTTTAAACAATACAGTTCAAGCACAGATTGCTAACCAAAATATAAATTTCAACACAGGAAGCAGCTTTGGTGGCGGTGGCGGTCAGTATGGTGGTGGTTTTCAGCAAAGTACTGGGGGAATTCAAGGCACATTCCAATTCACACAAAATAACACTCCAGGAATGCAAATCTCACAGCTTTATCAAATCCCTCTTTCTACGGGTGGTAGTATAGGTGGCTTTGGCCAAGGCGGTGGTTTCGGCCAAGGCGGTGGTTTCAATACAACTTTTGGTGGTGGATTTGGCCAAGGTGGTGGTGGATTTGGCCAAGGTGGTGGTGGATTTGGCCAAGGTGGTG
>Ga0049081_10000006_pt1 | contig 75097 bp, 65 predicted proteins | sample GreLakmeER78MSRF_FD_66717 | JGI IMG/M metagenome (GOLD analysis project Ga0049081, IMG submission 66717) | Freshwater lentic microbial communities from great Laurentian Lakes, MI, USA - Great Lakes metaG ER78MSRF | ecosystem: Environmental > Aquatic > Freshwater > Lake | place: Great Lakes...
CCTTAGCCCTTTTGCTCTAACGTTCAGGATTTCTTTCGTTTGCCAAGTTCCTAAAAATGATGGAACTTCGCCTAACAATGGATTTAATCCATTGAAACGTGAATAAATCCTGAACGTTACAAGCAAGTGTAAGAATATCAGAACAAAGACAAAACAACTAATACAATAACATTGATATTAAATATGAAATCACTGCTCATTTTTACATTTTCCATTATTTCTTTTTTATCGTTCTCTCAAAAATATGAATATGAACTTTTTCTTATGCAACATGGTGAAAAAGTGAAAATTAAAAATAACCAAGTAACTATTGAAAAAGCAGCTTTTCAACTCGTCTACAAATTTAAAGAACCTATAAGTTGGGGATTAATAGCCGGAAGCAACACGAACATGCAAGATGCTTTTTCTAAAGGTTCAGATGACATGGAGAAATTACTTTTAAAAGCGGAATCCGGAGGTGCAGATGGCTACTTTAATGAAGATGAAAGTATTCGAGCGTGGAACGGAAAAATACAGACTAGTATCCTTTATGAAGACGATCAACATCATAGATTTGATAGTATATACAGAGAGGGTAATTGGATTTTTGGAGTAAGGACTATAAGCTTCTTGTCTACCGAAAACGATGCATTAATGATTGAAGAATGGCCTGACTCAACGTTAATAATAGGAACTGTTATTACTAAGTATTCATCAAATGTAGATTTTAAACCAAAAACAAAAATATTAAAACTTAACCTCAAGGATATTCCCAACTCATCCATGTTTGATGTAAAAGGAAAAAAATTCATAGAAGAAGGAGAAGCTCGTTTTCAAGAAGGATGCGAGGGATGCGGAAATTTGGGGTCTTTCGAATTTAAGAAAAACGGCAAAGAAGTTGAATATTTGAGACCTGGTTCAGATATTATTTCATTTAGTCCTTACAAACAAAAGAACAAACAGGTAATTATTGAAGAAGAAAAGATAAGTTTTACGGTAAGTTCGGACGGAACTCAGCTTGTAGATAATGAAACAGGAACGAAATACAATTTAATAAAATAATGACAAAATTGGATTCGGATTGCAGAACACCAGCTTGTAACAGCACCTACCCAAAAGGCGGGGTTTCGTGTTCCAAAGACAGTTTTGTGGTTAATCAAACATTTGTTTTTCAAATCAAGTTTTGTGGTAAAAGTCCCGCCCTTCGGGTAGCTGCAAAACGTTAGAGCAAAATTCCGCATTCCAATAGACCTTCGGTCTGCCTTAGCCCTTTTGCTCTAACGTTCATTATAAATAAAAACAGTTAAATACCAAAATAAAAAAATGAAAATAGTAATAATCATACTTATAGTAATCCTACTAGCATTTATCTTTGTCCAACTTTATTTTATACGTGCACAAAGAAATATTGAAACATACACTTATAAAGTCAAAAAAAAATATGATCTATTTGAAATAAGAACTTATGAAGCTACTTTATTTACATCGGTAAAACTCTCCACAAAAGGATATAAAAATTCTTCAAGCAAAGGCTTCTCTATTCTAGCGGGATATATTTTTGGAAATAATGACAGGAATGAAAAAATACCTATGACTTCCCCCGTCTCGATGTCATTAGAGGATTCGATGACTATGATGTTTATGGTTCCTAAGGAATTTAATAAAGACATGCTTCCTAAGCCGAATCAACCAGGTATAGAATTTAAGGAAGAACCTGCAAAAACATTTGCTGCGATAAGGTTTAGCGGTTGGGCAAATGATACTAAAATAGAAAAGTATAAACAGAATTTAAAAACGGCTTTAGATGCGGAAGGTATAAGTTATACGAATCGATTTTATTTTTTTGGCTATAATGCACCTTATGAAGTTTTTAATCGAATAAATGAAGTTTTAGTTGAATTGCAATAAAATACGCTATACAAATAATAACAAACCAAAAAAATCATTATAGTAATGGAATTCAAGCATAAAAAAGGATTTGCGTTTAAAACCTATGAGGCTCCTTTTATTGCTCCATTCGATAAACTATTCGATATATTTAAGGAGCTCATTGTAAATACCTCAGGTGATTTTGATGAAGCCATTGATTGGCTGCGCCTACTGGATAAAGAATACAGGCTCACTGATGAAAATTATACCATAGACGATTTTATTGAGGACCTCAAACAAAAAGGGTATATAAAACAAAAAGTAAAACCTGATGGCACAGGAGGAATGGCTATCACCTCGAAAACCGAACGAGCCATTCGCCAAGATGCCCTCGAACAGATTTTTGGAAAGTTAAAGCGATCAGGTAGCGGAAATCATAAAACTAAATACGCTGGTAATGGCGATGAACAAACAGGTGAATTTAGAGCCTACCACTTTGGCGATTCGATAGAAAACATTTCGCTTACCGAAAGTTTGCGCAATGCTCAAATAAATAATGGCGTAGAAGATTTTACACTTACGGAAAATGACCTAGTTGTGGAAGATGCCCAGTACAAAGCTCAAATGAGCACTGTACTTATGATAGACATTAGCCACAGTATGATTTTATATGGTGAAGATAGAATTACGCCTGCAAAAAAAGTAGCCATGGCATTGGCCGAACTTATTACCACCCGTTACCCAAAAGACACCCTCGATATTTTAGTATTTGGAAATGATGCCTGGTCCATAGCCATTAAAGATCTCCCCTATTTAACCGTTGGTCCTTATCATACCAATACGGTTGCTGGCTTACAATTGGGTATGGATCTTTTGCGCAGAAAACGAAATACCAATAAACAAATTTTTATGATAACCGATGGAAAACCAAGTTGTGTGAGAGAAAAAGATGGTCGGTATTATATGAATAGCAACGGATTGGATCCATACATTGTAGAACAATGTTATAACCAAGCACAACAAGCGCGTAAACTTCATATTCCAATTACCACATTTATGATTGCACGTGATGCCTACTTGCAGGAATTTGTAGATAATTTTACGGTGGCCAATCAGGGCAAGGCTTTTTATACCGGAATAAAAGGATTAGGTGAAATGATATTTGAAGATTACGAAACCAACAGAAAAAAGAAATTAAAATAATGGATATGAAAATTGAAAATATAAAAACGCTGGGTGACCTTAAAAAAGCAGGTTATGTTTCGAAAAGCATCAAAGATGAATTAAGACATAATTTACGGGAGAAAATAAAATCTGGCAAACCTGTTTTCGAAGGGGTACATGGATTTGAAAACACCGTGATTCCGGAATTGGAAAGAGCTATATTATCACGTCATAATATTAACCTGCTAGGCTTACGCGGACAAGCAAAAACCAGACTTGCACGAAAGATGATTGAAATGTTGGATGAATATATGCCCATTGTAGAAGGCTCAGAAATAAACGACGATCCATTGAATCCCATTTCACGGTACGCAAAAGAATTGATAGTAGAAAAAAAAGATGAAACTCCTATAAGTTGGATACATAGAAACGATCGGTTTTTTGAAAAGCTAGCCACACCCGATGTAACCGTAGCTGACATTATAGGTGATGTTGACCCCATTAAAGCAGCTAACTTAAAATTATCGTATGCCGACGACAGGGTGATACACTATGGAATGATACCCAGAGCTAACCGTTGCATTTTTGTGATCAACGAATTACCTGACTTGCAGGCAAGAATACAAGTAGCCTTATTTAATATATTGCAGGAAGGTGATGTGCAAATAAGAGGTTATAAACTGAGACTACCTCTCGACATGCAATTTGTATTTACGGCAAACCCGGAAGATTATACCAATAGAGGAAGCATTGTTACTCCGTTAAAAGACAGGATAGGCTCACAAATACTTACACATTATCCAGAAACGATAGAAATAGCTCGTATGATTACGGCCCAAGAGGCTAAGTTGAATGAAATACAAACCAATTCGGTATATGTTCCATCATTAGCAAAAGATATTTTAGAACAAATAAGTTTCGAAGCTCGTAAAAGTGAATTTGTAGATAGCAAAAGTGGCGTAAGTGCCCGAATGAGCATTACAGCTTACGAAAATTTGATTAGTACTGCTGAGCGAAGATCATTAAAATTAGGGATTGATAAAACTTCGGTTCGATTAGCCGACTTTATGGGGATCATACCTGCCATTACAGGTAAGGTTGAATTGGTTTATGAAGGTGAACAAGAGGGAGCTGCAAGCGTTGCACAAAAATTAATTTCCGATGCTATATTTACCCTATTCCCTGCATATTTCCCTAAAATAGAAAAGTTAGAAAAAGATCCTAGTAAAAATGCATACGCTGAAATTATAGCATGGTTTGCCAATGAACCCGGATTAGAATTATTGGATGATGCTACCGATGAAGACTATAAAAAAGAATTGGATTCAATAAAACCGTTAAAAGAATTAGTCAAAAAATACCAGCCAGATACAAGCAAAGAAGATACATACTTTTTAAAAGAGTTTGTGCTTTGGGCCTTGGTTGAATATAAAAAGTTAAGTAAAGATAGATTTGTAGAAGGATTTCAGTTTAGTGATTTGTTTAAGTAATAGGTAATGAAGTATTTACTAAAATAGTTGTAAAATAATTGAAGAACAATAGCATCAATATTTGTGGTGAAATCACCACCTTTGTCAAGTCCAAAACCTTTGTCAGTCAGTCATCTATTTTTACAACAGACAATAAACAATAAAATAATTTTGGTTAAAACAATTAATTTGGAAAAACTTTATCAAAAGCTTCTTTCAAAAAAAACTAAAGAAAAGAGTGAACGTGTTATCCTATGGATTGCTTTAGTGAGTTTTGTAATTCACTTATTAATAATTGGATTGATTCATTTTAATATTATTACCATTAATGAGCCATCAAACTTATTAAAAAATCCAATCGCTGCCATTTACACCCCTTTTTCATTTATATTGGTTTATGAGGTATATCTTTTAATTTACTACCTCCCAAAATCAACTTCTACTTATATCTCAAAGCAATATGAAATTATTGCGCTCATCATTATTAGACGTTTGTTCAAGGACCTTTCAGATTTATCACTTTCGGCTAATTGGTTTAACATTAAAGATGATTTGCAGTTTACCTATGATTTATTAGCGTCAGTCTTTTTATTCTATTTAATTTATTTATTCCGTGTTCAACGAACCAGCGTATATAGAACTATTGAAAACAGTAAAAATCATTCTTTAAGTATTTCAAAATTCATAAATGCAAAAAAATTGATAGCTACAGCCTTGGTTCCTATACTATTAATTATTGCATTGTATTCATTCTTAAACTGGAGTACTGGTATCTTTCAACCACTTGAAAGCAATGCCATTTCTTTCAAGAACCTTAATAATATTTTCTTTGAACAGTTTTTCAATATTCTGATTATTGCGGATGTAATACTGTTGTTATTTTCATTTTTCCACACAGACGAGTTTCACAAAGTCATTCGAAATTCAGGATTTATTATTTCAACTATATTAATTCGATTATCTTTTTCTGTTAGCGGTATCATTAACAATATACTTATTGTTTCTGCTATTTTATTTGGGCTTTCAATACTTTTTATACATAATAAATTTGAAAAAAAGTTGGCAGAAGAAATTCAAGAAAGTAATGAAATGGAGTAATGAAAAAATAATGAGATTGTAAATTTCAAAAAATAAGAGAAAAAGATAAATAGAAATTAGTGAAAACTTTAAGCATAAAGAAAGAACCGCTAACAGCAATCGCAACACAGGGTTACGATCACCTGCACCCAAACCGTTAGAAGTAACAATCCCCAATAGAACAAAAAAATCCCTCTCAATAACTGAGAGGGATTTTTTTAGGCAAAAAGTTTTAATGTGAAATCGTTATTTTACGAATTGTTGTTACCTCTCCTGATGAAACACGGAAAAAATAAATTCCATTCGTAAGTGCAATGGTATTGTAAGTGAAATTTACTGCGCTCACTTTCCCAAAATCTAATGTCTCTACTTTTTCTCCTAACACATTATAAATCTCCAATTGCAAATAATTCTTCTGATCAGTTGATAGAATGAGCTGAAGATGATCCTGTGCTGGATTTGGGAAAATTGTTACCGTTAAATTATCAAAATTAGTTGTTGCAATACCAACCCCATTGGTTGTACCAATTGTAACTATTACAGAAATAATACAGCCATTTATATCTGTAATGGTGCATGTATAAGTTCCAGCATCCAATCCCGTTGCAGTCGCATTCGTTCCTCCTGTAGGAGCCCAAGAATAAGTGTATGGTGCAGTACCTCCACTTGGTATTACAGTTGCAGTTCCATCATTTGCAATTGCCAATGTTTCATCTGTATGTGTTGAGTTTGCTGTTAAAGCATCTGGCTCTGTAATAATAACATTTGTAGTTACTGAACAACCAATTGAATCAGTAACAGCGACTGAATAACTTCCAGCACATAAGCCAACACAAGTTTGTGTTATACATCCTGTAGGTGTCCATAACCAAGTCAATGGACCGCTTCCGCCTGTTGCCATTACCGTTGCCGCACCAGTACAATCACCAAAACAAGCAGGCGAAATATTCTGAGCCAATGTTACAACAATAGGTGTAGGATTAAGAAGTACAACACTAATGGAATCTGTACAACCATTCGAATCTATTACAGTACAAAAATATGTTCCTGAACATAATCCATTAATTGAGGCCATCGTACTCGAAGTTGGATTCCATAAATAAGAATAAGCTGGTGTTCCTCCTGTAACAATTGCTGTTGCAATACCATCACATGCATTGCCACAAGAAGGCCCAACTGAAGTTGATGTAGCAATTAGTACTGAAGGATCTATAATTGAAACGCTCGGACTTGTGCTACAACCACGAGAATCGGTAATTAATAAAGTGTACGTACCGCCGCAAAGATTTGAAAGATTTGAAAATGTATACGGTGCAGTGCCCCCACTTGGATTTGCTACAACACTTGCGTTACATTGACCAGCACATAAATTTTGAACAGTTGTAATATTAGCAGCCAATACAAGCGGTTGTGTTATGGTAAATGATTGTGTTATTGTACAACCATTGGCATCTGTTACTATACAAGAATAAATTCCAGCAGAAAGATTCATCGCCATTGCTCCAGATCCTCCTGAAGGCGACCAAGAATAAGTATAAGGTCCAGTTCCACCACTTACCATTACCATAGCGTCACCATTAGAACCTCCAAAACAAGCTACGTTTTGTTGCATCGAACTTACATTTATCGCTGAAGGAGCAACAATTGTAACCGATGTTGTCGCTACACAACCAATATTATCAGTTATTGTGCAGGTATATGTACCCGCAGCTAAACCCGTTGCTGTTGCAGCATTGCCACCTGATGGCGACCACAAATAAGTATAAGGTGCGCTTCCTCCATTTACTGTAGCAGTTGCAGAACCATTGCTACCACCAAAACAGGAAATGTTAATCGATGAATTTGTAACTCCTAATAATGAACCAGAATATCCAACTGAAGGGGAATAAATTCCCAAACCACTTAGTGAAGAATAATCTAATCTAATTCTACCTACAGATCCAGTTGCGCCTGTTCCATAATATGGTGGTCCAGAAATTGTTGTTGCGCCACCGACACCTCCAAGTGCATAAATTGCACCATTATTTGTTATTCCTCCTGATGTTGATAGCCAAATTGTACCACCAGATCCACCAGCCCCACTACCACAACTTCCAGTTCCATCTGATCCGCCATCGCCACCGTTAGTTCTAACTTGTCCTGCTACTCCAATTGTTATTGAGCCGCAAGAAGTGATAAAAATTATTCCACCACCAGCACCGCCACCGCCACTACCACAACTATTTCCACCTGAGCCACCACCACCACCTGAGCCACCATAAATCGGCGACAAATTTGCAGTGCCATATGCAGGTCCTCCAAATCCTCCACCTCCACCAGAGCTACTGCCCGATAATGCAAACCCAGCTCCACCACCACCAGACCATCCAAGCCCACCTGTTCCTGCGCCTAATCCAGCACCACTTTGTCCTGGAGCGCCCGAACCAATATAAACTCCATCACCTCCATTAGCTCCTCCTCCAATTCCTAAACCACCAACTCCGAAAGTTACATATGTAACACCATTTCCACCAACACCACCATTTGCATTTAAGCCACCATTTATTAATACGTTGCCAGAGCAGTAAATAGTTAAAGGTTGCGAACCAGTAACATTTACAACCACATTCGCATCTATAGTGAAGGAGCTGAAATTATATGTTCCCCCTATTATTGTTGTATTTGCTGTTGCATGGTAAACGCCATCTAAGCCGGTACCGCAGTTTACAGTACACTGTGCATTCAGATTAGAAGCTGCGACACTAAACATTAATGCTGCACTTAAATTAAAAATCAGGTGTTTGTATTTCATAAAAATGATTTTGTTTATTTTTTTATAGTTGCATCAAACCTACATTTTTTATACAAATTATCATAAGATGCCTTTGGAATTTTGCGCATTTTTTATTCCGCTAAAAATTAAATAAAAATTTGATGATTTTTTAACAATGTTATGGTGCTAAAAGTCGAAATGTTTTCCTGTGGTGTTTGGTAACTCCAAATTCCATTATTGCAGCACGGTGTTGCTTTGTTCCGTAACCCTTGTTTTTTATCCAATTGTATGCTGGATATTTCTCATGTAAATTATCCATGTAATCATCGCGATATGTTTTAGCGAGAATAGATGCCGCAGCAATATTTAAATATTTTCCATCTCCTTCAATAACCGTGGTATGCGGAACAGATCCGAATTGTGTAAAACGATTGCCGTCAACTAATAAATGCTCTGGAATAATTTTCAGTTGAGCAATAGCGCGGTGCATTGCTAAAAATGATGCTTGAAGAATATTAATTTTGTCTATTTCTGCTGCGCTCACAATGCCTACAGCCCAAGCCAAAGCGGACTCTTCAATAAGAGGGCGCAGTTTTTTTCGTTGCTGGTCTGACAATTTCTTAGAGTCATTAAGAATTGAATTCTTGAAATCTTGAGGAAGAATAACTGCGGCAGCGAATACTGGTCCACATAAACAACCGCGTCCTGCCTCGTCACACCCAGCTTCTAATTTATTAGTATGCAAGGAATGTTTTAGCATTTATTGATTGACTGTTTTTTCAATACTTGTCCACAGCGCATGAGCTGTTTTATCCCAAGAAAAGTTTTCTCTTTGGATTTTTGCCTTTGCAATTAAATTATTCCTTAACGATTCGTCTTTATCAATTAATGCTAAAGCAGATGAAATGCTTTCTTCAGAAAATGGATCTACGTATAATACGGCATCGCCCCCCACTTCTGGCATTGCGGTAACATTTGAAGTGATGACAGGGATATCACATGCCATAGCTTCAATAATTGGAATTCCAAATCCCTCGAAATAAGGAACGTAGGTTAGCGCAAGTGCTGCGCCTGTCAACAAATACAATTCTGTTTCTGGCAATCGTCCAGTAAATATTATTTCGTTTTTGTCGGGTACAGAATCGATTGCATTTTGAAGCCCGCTGTACTTCCAATAATTTTCACCAGCGATTACTAGCTTGGTTTGCGAATCATTTTTTCTTCTAAACTCTCCATACGCGCGAACCAATCGCTCTAGGTTTTTTCTTGGATGCAACGCTCCTATGTATAAAAAATAAGGAGCGCCTCCTGTAATTTTTTTTCTAGTTTCTAAAATTTGCACTTCTGTCAAGGGTTGAAAACCATGTGCCGCGCCATTGTAAACGACGTCAATTTTATTTTTTTCTATATTATATTTCGAGGCAATGTCGTTTTTAGAAAACGCTGAAACTGTAGCAATACGAGTTGCGCGATTGGCAAACAAAGGAAACTTTTTCTTATACCAATTTTTAATATTTACAGGAAGATCCTCCGGATAATGTTCAAAATTCAAATCATGAATGACAGGCAAACATGGTGTTTTCCCTTTAAGCGGCAAAAATCCATCGGGAGAAAGAAAAAGAGCTGGTTGAAGATCACGTAAAACACCGGCGACAGAATAATTCAGCCATGCATTAAAGAGCCAAGGTCGCCGTGCGGGTGGAAAAAGCTTTACCGGTGTAATGTTTTCAGAAAAAATAAAATCTTCGTGGATTTTCCTATCAAAAAGAAAAACAAAATGCGAATTTGGTTGAGCTTGTGTTATACGCTGCAATGTTTCAAATGTGAATCGACCAATTCCATCGAGTCGGTCGGGGACTAGCAAGCGAGTATTTACAACAATTACCATTTTACGAAATTAGTTCTAAGTTTTTAGTTTAAAGCGATTAAGAAGAATTTTCCTTAATTAAACGTTACAAAGAGCTAAATTCGCCCCGTGAAAAACATGGTTAAATATCTGCTCCAATCTATTTTGGGCTATCGACGATATATCCGGTGTTTTGCCTGGTTCAAGGTAAAAACGCTACGTACCGATTCGCGAGAACAAGATTTTATGTACTTTTTATCCATGCTGCCCAATGAAGGAACTGTGCTAGATATAGGAGCAAATCTTGGCTTTCTTTCGGCCCATATTTCTCGCCAATTAACACACGGAAATGTCATTGCTTTTGAGCCGATGCCAGACAATCTAAATGCACTCCACTATGTAGTGAAACAATTCCAATTAAATAATGTTCGTGTAGAGGCATTTGCACTAGGCAATGAGGATGGGCAAGTGGAAATGGTGTTGCCAGTTGAGGGAAAAGCAAAACAGCAGGGATTAAGCCATGTTGTACACAAAGAAATAACACAACATAATGAAGGAATTAAATTTAAAGTTCCTATTAAAAAACTAGACTCACTTTCTTATCTTTTCGACAAGGGGGTTACTATTACTGCTTTGAAAATTGACGTTGAAAACTTTGAGCAATATGTTTTGGAGGGTGCTAAAAATCTTTTCAGCACACACCACCCGCTGCTCTACATTGAACTTTGGGACAATGAAAACCAAAAAAATTGTTTCCAAATTATGAAAACGATGGGATATTCGGTAAAGGTACATGTCAATAATGCACTAGTTGATTTTAATAAATCAATGCATGCCGATAAAATAAATTTCTTTTTTATTTACACTGAATAGCACACAATTAGTTCAACTAACCCAATACTTTTTCCTTAATTTCGCATACGTTTTATTGGAACTTGTTAAATGCAAAAGAAGTTCATCACCAACCTCCTTATTTTACTTTGTCTGAATCTGCTAATTAAGCCGTTTTGGATATTGGTTATTGAACCGCACGTTCAAAATTCAGTCGGAAATGGTTCCTATGGGGAATACTTTGCAATCGCAAATTTTTCTTTTCTACTCAATATCCTACTTGATTTTGGGATCACTAATTTCAACAATAAAAACATTGCCCAAAATAACCACTTGCTTTCAAAACATTTTTCTGGATTATTTGTCTTGAAGCTAATGCTTGCCGCCGTTTACATTATCGCAACAATTATAGTGGGTTTAATTATTGGTTACGATGGGCGACTTACAAAACTTTTATTAGTCCTTGGGTTCAACCAGTTTTTAATTTCCCTTGTGCTTTATTTACGATCTAATTTACAAGCCCTCCATTTTTTCAAAACCGACGCATTTCTTTCTGTCCTTGACCGCATTATAATGATCGGAGTTGTTTCACTGCTTTTATGGACCAATTTTTTCCCGGGCAGAATGGATGTGATGGATTTCGTTTATGCACAAACTTTTGGATATTTCTTAACAGCGGTAATTGCATTTTTTGCTGTTGTTAGCAATACAAAAATAATTCGATTGCGATGGAATCTTCCTTTTTCATTGATGATCTTAAAAAAGAGTTACCCCTTTGCTATACTGGTTTTACTAATGACATTTTACAACCGAATTGATACCGTAATGTTAGAGCGCTTATTGCCAAAAGGAAACGAAGCACAAACAGTTCGACTCAATGAACTCCGAGCTCCTAATTTATTTCCTACCGCAGCACAAAAAGAAGAACGCATATACCTTGAAAAGGAATTAAAACATACAGGAGCAGAGCAATCAGGGGTCTATGCAAAAGCATTCCGTATGCTTGATGCAGTAAGTATGGTTGCCTATTTATTTTCTATTTTACTTTTACCTATGTTTTCCCGCATGTTAAAATACAAAGAGCCCGTTGAGCAATTAATTAAACTTGCATTTACACTTTTGATAACCGTGGCGGTGGTGGTTGCAATCGGATCTGTATTTTACAGAACAGAAATTATGGGAATGCTTTATGGCAAAGAACATTTAGGAGATGTTGTAATTGTATTTCCCTTATTGATGAGTTGCTTTGTTGCCATTTCAACTTCCTATATTTTTGGATCTTTATTAACAGCAAATGGAAATTTAAGGGAATTAAATATCATGGCTTTTTGTGGGATGTTGATCAATGTAACACTCAACATTATTTTCATAAAAGTGGTACAAATGGATGCTATTGGTACTGCTATTGCAAGTTTGACGACACAATTAATAACAGCAACGGCTCAAGTTTTAATAGTTAGTAGAAAATTTAAATTAAAAACAAATTACAGATTACTCAGCACACTATTTGTATATATCACAGGGGTAACAGCAATTGCAAATCTTACACACACCTATATACTAAATACATCATCCGCATACGGTTGGTTGCTTGGTTTTGGCATCATGGCATTTAGTTCGCTCGCATGGGCTTTTGCAATCCGACTAATAAGCATAAAAGGAATTTTTCGTATTCTTAAATACGGCTAATAATTTAATACCTCATCACAATTCCAACTGAATTCACCCTCTTTTTCCTTACTTTTACAATCAATAAAGCTATTACCCAAGAAATATGGAGCAAAAAACTAGCAATGGAAATTACTTTGATTCAACCAGCCTTTTTGAATTTTTCTGGCGTTGGAGAAAACCCCTCATTATAATTGGAATTACTGCAGCAATTTGCTCCTCTATTGTATCATTTTTAATTCACGAACGATACAAATCGACTGTAATTATGTTTCCCGTGCAATCAAATGCAATCGCGAAAGCTTTACTGACCGATGACGTTTCTGGGAAACAAGATATTTTGCAATTTGGTGAAGAGGCGCAAGCGGAACAACTGCTCCAAATATTATATTCTGATGAAATTCGTTCTCGGATTGTTGACAAATACAAATTGATGCAACATTACCGAATCGATCCAAACAACAAGTATAAGAATACACTACTTTACGAAAAATACAGCGAAAATATAAGCTTCAAAAGAACTGAGTTTTTATCAGTAAAAATTGAAGTCCTTGATGAAGACCCTTTCATTGCATCAGAAATTGCAAATGACATTGGCAATCTATTGGATTCAACAAAAACTCGGATGCAAAGGGATCGCGCCAACCAGGCCTTTGACATTGTTGCAAACGAATACAACCGAAAAAAAGCAGCTATCGCATTACTAACAGATTCCATCAAAGCCCTTAACCTACTTGGTATTTACGATTACGAATCCCAATCAGAAGTTACAAGTCAACAATATGCAATCGCACTTTCAAAAGGTGATGAACGTGCAATTAAGCGACTGGCTGATCAATTAAAAATCATTGGGGAATACGGAAGTGCCTATATGTCTGTTCGGGAAAACCTTTACATACAACGGGAACAGCTCAACTTGCTAAAGAAAAAATTTGAAGAAGCAAAAATTGATGCTGAAGCAGTGCTGACTTATAAATTTATTGTAAACAAAGCATTCCCTGCCGAGCGAAAATCGTATCCGGTTCGTTGGCTTATTGTAGCAACAAGCACAATCGTATCTATGGTATTCGGCATTTTAGTACTTATTCTTTTAGATAATATTAAAAGAATCCGAAAGCAAGGTGCTCATTAATGATAGTTGCTTACCTGATTGCTTAACATAATTTAATTCGGGCTGCTAAGCAGAAAGCAGAAAACAATAATCTAATTAATCAAAAAAATATCAAATTCTTAATTTGAAAAATTAAAAAATCTCTTATCATTCAGATATGTCAGTTTTCAACAACATAGAAATTTTACAAATTGCAGCTAGCAGAAAAAAACATTTAATTATTTTAGGAATATTAGCTATTCTTTTAGGAATTATTTTTTCAGGGGAAACTTTTATTAAACCCAAATACAAATCCACGGCCACACTTTATCCGGTAAACATTGTACCCTATTCATTGGAATCATCTTCCGAGCAGTTAGTCCAGCTATTCCAATCGAGTGATGTACGAACTTTAATGGTAAAAAAATTTAACTTAGGAAAAAGATACAACATTGAATCTAAAAACCCTGAAAACTCAATTCAACTTGCTGAAACATATGAAGAAAATATTTTAATTCGAAAAACAGAATTCGAATCAATAAAAATTACCGTGTTGGATGAAAATGCAGATACAGCATGCGCGATGGTTAATGGATTAATCGATTGCATGAACGAACAAGCTAAATATATTCAACGTCAAAAATCTAAAGAAAATTTAAAATTGTATCGCACACTGTTGGATGAAAAGCTTCGCCAAATTGACTCTCTTGAATTACGCAACAACATACTTCGTACTCAATATGGCTTACTTGATTATACTGTTCAATCAAAAGCAAGCACAGCAAGTCTTTTGAAATTAACAAGCGAAGGAGCCTCAAAAGAAAAACTTAAAGCAAGTGATACTTTACTTAAAAATTTAAAAGAAAAAGGTGGTGAGCAAATCTCAATTGTAAAACAGTTAAAAGGACTTTATAAATCCTATAATAATATTAGAGATCAATATGACCTTGTTAAGAATGATATAGCGAAGGAGCTTACTTACGCTAATGTAGTATCAAAACCTTTTCCTGCAGATACAAAATCGTATCCTGTACGAACGTTAATCGTATCAATCTTTACCCTTTCAACACTTTTATTAGGAATGCTTTTATTCATACTAATTGAAAGGGGTCGTACTAAGCCAAATGCCGACACTCGTATTAAATAATAAAAAAACCCTTTGGTGGGTTTATGGTTGCAGCCTAATTTTTTTGGTTATAAATACCATCTGCATTGCCAATGAATTTTATTGGCTTAATTTAGTTCCACCAATAATTTTTGTAGTCCTGTTGGCATTATTGGCACTCGACAAACTTATTTTGGTTGCCGTTTTCCTTACACCTCTTTCCATAAATTTCGCAAGCACTGAAAATCATCTCGGATTAAGTTTGCCCGTTGAACCAATTCTAGCTGGTATTTTAATTCTTTTCCTATTGAGGATATTTCATGAACAGCAGTTCGATAAAAAATTTCTTAGGCATCCTATTACGATTGCTATTTTATTCAACTTGATTTGGATTTTTATTACCTGCATAACCAGCGAATTACCTATAGTGTCCTTTAAATTTTTACTCTCTAGACTCTGGTTTATCATTCCGTTTTATTTCATCTGCACAGAAATGTTTAAAGACATTAGCAACGTGAGAAAATTTTTATGGGCTTACATTATCCCATGCATTTTTGTCATTGGCTATACTTTATATTGGCATTCCCAGTTTTCATTTGGAGAAGATGCTGCTCATTGGGTAATGTCTCCTTTTTACAATGACCACACTGCTTATGGGGCGGCGCTCGCCATGTTTTTCCCCGCACTAATTGCTTTTGTTTTTAGTAAATCTTACTCTAATAATATCCGAATTATTGCATTAATTATTCTTTCGGTATTTACAATCGCACTTATATTTTCCTACACACGCGCAGCATGGGTAAGCTTAGTAGGTACACTTATTGTCTATCTGGTTTTTCTGATCGGGATTAAATTTCGTACAATATTAGTTGTTGGGATAATTGCTAGCGCTTCCCTTTTTATGGCTTGGGGAGACATCGTAATGAAGTTAGAAAAGAATAGGCAGGACACCTCCAGTAATTTAGAAGAACATCTCCAATCTATTTCCAATATTTCTACTGATGCTTCAAATTTAGAACGAATAAACAGATGGAATTCCGCTTTTAGAATGTTTACTGAACGTCCAATTTTCGGATGGGGCCCTGGAACTTACAGCTTCGAATATGCCCCTTTTCAGTTGTCAACTGAAAAAACTATTATCAGTACAAATTCTGGTGAATTAGGAAATGCACACAGTGAATACATTGGTCCATTAAGCGAATCAGGCATATTAGGCGGAGTAAGTTTCTTACTCATTTTTATTGCTATTCTTTGGACTGGTTGGCGTCTTTGGTACAAGCTCCCGAAAGGCGCTACGAGAGGCTTAATTACATCCGTATTTTTAGGGCTGCTAACTTATTTTATTCATGGTTCGATGAATAACTTTTTAGATACAGATAAGGCTTCGGTTCCATTTTGGGGATTTGCAGCAATTTTAGTTGCTGCCGATTTGTGGTACACGGGAAAGAAAAAAATTAATGCTAAATAATATTTTTTAATTAATAAGCCAACAAGTAGCTGAATTAATTTTATTTCCCTAAAGTAACCTGCACGACACCAAAGCAATATCATCAGGATAAGCGACATCTCCTTTAAATAAATTCACATTTTTAATAATAAGGGCATTTAATGCTGCAGGTGATAATTCTTTGTTGTCTAAAGCAATTTGCTGGACGCGTTTTAATCCAAAATCATCTCCCTCTGCGTTTGTTGCCTCTACCAAACCATCGGTATAGCAAATCAACAAAGATGATGGCGCAATATTAATGATCCCTTCTCTTACTTTTACAAGCTCCTCAAACATTCCAAGACCTGTGCAACCGACAGTCAATAAATTTGCGCCATCATCATCAATAACTATCGGGGGATTATGACCTGCATTGATGTAATGAAGTATTCGAGTAACGGTATTGTACTTTGCAATAAATAGTGTGATAAATTTTTCACCTTTTGTACTTAGGGATATTTTAGTATTCAGTTCTTGAACTAATTCTGGCAGACTAGGAATATGGTGCAGTAAAATTCTAAGGCTTGCTTGAAAATTAGACATTAGTAAAGCTGCAGGAACACCTTTGCCCGAAACATCGGCAACACAAAAAGCAACTTCATTATCATTGATTTGAATAAAATCATAATAATCGCCGCCAACTTGTTGATGAGGCAAATAAACTGCGTCCATATCCATCATCTCATTGCTTGGTAATTTTTCAGGAAACAACATTCGCTGAACCTCCCATGCTAATTCCAATTCACGGTGCATCGCAGCACGATTTAAATTTTCTTTAGCAAGTTTCTTATTCTCAATGGCAACAATAATAAGATTGGTGAGCGTTTGAACAAATGGCAAGTGGTGAATTGACGCAGATATTCCTCCAGCATCTTCGTTCAGATCACCGATAAGCACATAGGCAAGTGGTTGGTCCTTATGAAATACTGGAATGACAATTTCAAATGATTTATTAAAAACATCATTAGTTGAATCAATGTCAATTGTTGAAATTTCCTTAATTCCCTTAAACTCTTTTTCAACATCTATGTGACTAATTTCCTCTCCAACTCCAATGCTCAACAAACAATTCCATTGCTTACCATCGTGACTAAACAAAACAAGTTTGCCAATTCCCAATTTCGCCCTGATGCTTGATTCAAAAATAGCTAACAGCTCTTTTGTTGAGACATTATTATTAATAGCTTTAGTAATTTCCAACAGCGCATTGAGTTTAAAATCTTTTATACGACGGGCGCGCGCTTTAAATTCTGTTTCCTTCTTTTCGTCCATTGGCATTGCAGCAAATAATAATTGAGTAAAAAATTAATCGTTTTTTAAAAGAATTTAAAATTATATTCTAATGCTAAAATTTAAAATGCCGAACAATAAATTTTCGGCATTTTAAATTTACTCCTCTTATGCTCGTTAAGCTTTAACGCGCTCCATGTAAGAATGATTTTTTGTATCCACCTTAATTTTATCGCCAATATTGATAAATAGTGGAACGTTTATTTTAGCGCCGGTTTCAAGGGTAGATGGTTTCAACGTATTGGTTGCCGTATCTCCTTTTAAGCCAGGTTCACAGTAAGTAACTTCTAATTCCACAGTTGCTGGAGCTTCGGCAGAAATTGGTTCGTCACTTTCGAACCAAACCTTAACATCCATACCCTCTTTTAAATAATCGATTCCATCACCTATTGCATCCTTTGGTAAATAGATTTGCTCGAATGATTCCTTGTCCATCAAAACAATATTTGAATCCTCGGCATAAATAAACTGAAGATTTTTATATTCTACCCAAACTATTTCAACCATTTCTCCTGAGCGAAAACGATTTTCAACTAATTTACCATTGCGAAGGTTCCGCATTTTACCTTGATAAAAGGCGCGCAGATTTCCTGGCGTACGGTGTTGCCACTCTACAACTTGAACAAGTTCATTATTGTATTTTAAAAAGGTTCCGAGGCTTACATCTCCTGTATCTGCCATAGCTATTAATTTATTAGTTATTAATGTATTATTGGGATAGCGAAGGTAATAAAATGAGACTGATGGTTTTGCTTAAAATTCAATTAAAAGGTGTTTTCCAACAATAAACTTTGAAAACACCATGAATATGGCTGGTTTTATTAAACTTTTCTTGGTGCGGCGAGCAATACGGTAATAAGAAATTGATAAAATTTGTTTTTTTATTTATAAGACTCTATCAATAATTCTTTAACGCAAAATGAATATTCTTCCTTGACTTCATTAGAGCAAACAATGATTGTTCTATTTAAAGCATGTTCACGAATTAATTCAGCATACCAATTGCATCCGTCAGGATCAAGATTAGAGCAAGGTTCATCAAGTAATAACAGTGGAGTGTCGCTCAGTATAGCCAACAATAATCGCACACGTTGTTTCATTCCAGATGAAAAGTTTTTCAGCTGTTTGTCTTTTGCATGTGAGAGATTAGAAATTTCGAGAATGTCTTTCGCTGATAAACCATTTCTCCACGCCTTGAATTGTCCATGAAATGAAATAGATTCTGACAAAGTAAATTCTTCCATAAGCTCTAAATAGGGAGCTGCGATAGTCAAGAATTTATAAATTTGTTCCTGCTCAATAGGGTGAGCATCTGAAGTATAAATTACCTTCCCTTCACCTTCCATCAAACTTCCTGAAATTACCTGTAGCAGAGTTGATTTTCCAGATCCATTTGAACCTAGAATTACAGTTGGTGCATTTTGTTCAAAAGAAAAACTCAGTCCACGAAAAACCCATTCGCTAGCAAATTTTTTACCGACATTTTGAAGTTGAACTTGCATTGTAATTTCCTTTATCAAAAATACAAATAATCCACCCTTACATTTAGTAATTAATAAAATGGGGAATGAAAATCTTCAATTGCTAAAATTAGTCAGGACATTTAGCAACTAATTATTTTAATAGAATATTTTTTCGCTGTGTAATTAATTATGAAATCCCTCTAATGACTCCATCCTGAGAAGAACGAATAAAATCTAATATCAGGTCTTTTTCTTTAGATGCAGGATGATCTTTTTCAATGACAGCAAGCGCATTCGAAACGTTGAGGCCGCGTAAATAAAGTGTACGGTAAATATCTTCTACTTGTGCAATTGTTTCGTTTGTAAACCCACGACGGCGCATTCCAGTAGTATTTACACCTGCAAATGCTAATGGTTCACGAGCGGCTTTAACAAATGGCGGAACATTTTTTCTTACACCCGATTTTCCAGCAATGAAACTATGCGCGCCTATTTTAGCAAACTGCACCACACCAACATATCCTTCTAAAATTGCCCAATCTTCAATTGTAACATGACCAGCAAGCATAACTAAATTTGCAAGAATTACATTATTTCCTACAACACAATCATGTGCAACATGAGCATAAGCCATTAGCAAACAATTTTGTCCAACTGTAGTTTTCATTCTATCATTTGTTCCTCTGTTAATGGTAACATATTCCCTAACAATAGTTCCATCGCCAACTTCCGCAGTCGTAACCTCTCCATCAAATTTTAAATCCTGAGGAATTGCACTAATTACTGCACCAGGAAATATTTTACAATTTTTGCCGATACGTGCGCCATTCATCAATACAACATGCGGGCCGATCCATGTGCCCTCACCAATTATGACATCAGCTTCAATAAATGCAAAAGGTTCAATGGTTACATTGTTTGCAATTTGTGCTTTGGGGTCAATATGTGCAAGGGGGGAAATCATGCTGTGGTGGGTTCAGATTTTTTCGTTTCTACATTTCTAACTTTAACAATTTGTGCAAGCATTTTCGCCTCAGCAACAACTTTATTATTAACGTAAGTTGTTCCCTGCATGTGACAAAGACCACGACGAATAGGCGTAATTAACTCCAACTTAAAAACACAAGCATCACCAGGAACAACTTTCTGTTTGAATTTAACATTGTCCATTGTGAGAAAATAAGTTTGGTAATTTTCTGGGTCAGGAACAGTTTTCAAACAAAACACACCACCAGTTTGAGCCATTGCTTCAACCAATAAAACTCCAGGCATAATGGGCTCATCAGGAAAATGACCAACAGTCCAAAATTCATTCATTGTAATATTTTTAACGCCTAAAATGTAATCTGCATTTAACTCAATTATTTTATCAATTAAAAGGAATGGTTGACGATGGGGAAGAATTTTCATTATTTGTCTAATATCAAACAAGGCAGGTGCGGCTGGATTAAAATTGGGCCCGTCTATTTTTTTCAAACGAGATTTTGTAATTAAAGCTTTTAACATTTTTGCAAAGGCAACATTTCCTGCATGCCCCGGACGAGCAGCTAGAATATGTATTTTCATATGCACACCAACTAAGGCTAAATCACCAACTATATCTAATAATTTATGACGAGCCGGTTCGTTATAATAATGAAGTTTTAAATTATTCAATACTCCACTTTCTTTTACTTCAACATTTGGCTTATTAAAAACTTTTTTAAGATGATCAAGTTTATCACTTGAAATGGGCCGATCCACCAAAACAATTGCATTATTCAAATCCCCTCCCTTAATTAAATCATTAGCCAATAATGCCTCCAGCTCATGTAGAAAAACAAAAGTCCTGCATTTAGCAATATTTTCTTTGAACTCGGATAGTTTATACATCCCAGCATGTTGCGTTCCTAAAACTTCCGAATTGTAATCGACCATCACAGTCACTCTAAATTCATCCTGCGGCACAGCGAGCATTTCTACTTGCTTCACGGAATCCTCATAAGAAAGATTTTCTGTTAATTCAAAATATTCACGAATTGCTGTCTGCTCAACAAAACCAACTTTTTCAAGTGCTTCAACAAAGGGCCAAGAACTACCATCCATAATTGGAACTTCTGGAGCATCAAGATCTATCAATATATTATCAAGATCGCAGCCCATTATAGCAGCTAACACATGCTCAGTTGTATAAATTCGTGCTCCATTTTGCTCTAGCGTTGTGCCACGAGCAGTATCTACAACATTATCACAATCAGCGTCAACAACTGGCTGACCTTCCAAATCTATACGACGGAATTTAAATCCATGATTATCTGGAGCAGGATGAAATGTAAGCGTTGCTACTTTACCAGTATGCAAGCCCACGCCAGTAATTGAAATTTTAGATTTAATCGTTTTCTGTTTCATGCTCGCAAATTTAGTTATTTTTTTAATGATTGACCATAGTATTTTAGCATTCATATTACTGACAATCAATATGCTAAAGGTGGAGAAACCAATCTTTATCGAAAAAACAAAGGATTTAATAAAATAAAGAAGAGGTATATTAACTCTTAACTCTAAATTTTACGAATTAATTGGAGAACTTATTCCAAAATAATTGGGGGATTTGTTACCGAATCTCTTTCGGATAACACAGAAAATATTTCTTTACTGGTCTCGCAAGTACAGAAATATCAAATACATCTGCTGCTTCAGCAATGTCCATTACTGTCCCGTTTTTGAAAAGAATATTTATGCGAATGTCATCAGCGGCATAGGCATTATTTTGTACAGCGCCAGTAAAAACATAGAATGGTAGTTCATCCTTACTTAATGAAAACTTTTTAATTGCCTTTTTTCTTTTCTCATCAACATAACTTCCAGAGAAAGGTTTTTGCTGTAATTCAACAGCATATAATTTACGATTCACCAAGTTATTACACAGAAAAGCAAGCGTTTTATCGCTGTTGTCAGTCCATACTTTTATACTTGTAATAATATCGTTATCGTCGAGCTTTGCAAAGGATTCAAGGACTTCTGGTTTATTAAGAAAAGCACTTTTAGATAATTTATTATAAAGGAAAAAATGCAAGGAAGGGGTGCAGAATAACGCTACCTTTTCTTCGGCCAATTCCTTAGCTCGTTTTAAAATATTTACCAATAAGTGTTCCGCACTTAACACCGTTTTATGCAAATAAACTTGCCAGTACATTAATCGTCGCGCAACAAGAAAATTCTCGATGGAATAAATTCCTTTGTCTTCAACAACAAGTTGGTCATCCACCACATTGAACATTTTTACAATACGGTCGCTACTTACAATACCTTCTGAAACTCCTGTAAAAAAACTATCTCGACATAAATAATCCAATCGGTCCAAATCCAATTGTGAAGAAACCAACTGGTGTAAAAATCTCTTTTTATATTTCCCACGAAATATTTTAATAGCAATTTCAAGCTGGCCGTTAAATTCTACATTGAGGCGATCCATAAAAACTGCAGACAAATCTTCATGCGTTATGTTATGCACAATGCTTGTTTCTAAAGCATGTGAAAATGGCCCATGTCCGATATCGTGTAACAGGATTGCAATGGTTGCACCTTCTTTTTCAGCGTCAGAAACTTCATGACCTTTCAAGCGAATGACCTCAATGGTTTCTTGCATCAAATGCATTGCTCCCATTGCATGGTGAAATCGAGTATGTAATGCGCCAGGATAAACAAGATTTGTCAAACCCAATTGTCGAATTCGACGTAAACGTTGAAAAAACGGATGTTCAATTAATTTAAAAACAAGGTCTGAGGGTACAGTAACGAATCCGTAAACAGGGTCGTTAAAAATTTTACGTTTATTAGGAGGTTTTATTGCCACAAAATTGTAAGATTAAATAGTCGTTTTAATATTCAATTCCTTCATTTGTTTCGCATCAATCACACTCGGGGAATCAATCATTACATCTCTCCCTGAATTATTTTTTGGAAAAGCAATAAAATCTCGAATTGAATCAGCTCCTCCGAAGAGTGAACACAAACGATCAAATCCAAAAGCAATACCACCGTGTGGTGGCGCGCCAAATTCAAAAGCGTTCATCAAGAAACCAAATTGAGCCTGTGCGTCTTCAGGACTGAATCCTAAAACGCCAAACATTTTTGCTTGCAGTTCCTTATCAAAAATACGAATAGAACCTCCCCCTATTTCTACTCCATTGATGACCATATCATAAGCATTCGCACGAACATCTCCGCGTGTTTTTTCATCATCAAGTTTTGCAATATCTTCAGGCCAAGGCGCTGTGAACGGATGGTGCATCGCAAACCAACGGTTTTCTTCTTCATTATATTCCAGCAATGGAAAATCAATTATCCAAACACAAGAAAATTTAGTTGCATCACGCAATCCTAAACGCGTTCCCATCTCCAAACGTAATTCAGAAAGCGCTTTTCTTGTTTTATCTTTTCCTCCTGCAAGCAACATCAACAAATCTCCTTTTTCTGCACCAAAGCATTCCATCCACTTTTTCAATTCATCTTCATTGTAAAATTTATCTACGGAAGATTTGAGACTACTGTCTTCATTATATCTTGCATAAACCAAACCTGTGGCGCCAACCTGTGGGCGTTTCACAAATTCAGTAAGCTCATCGATTTGTTTACGCGTATAATTTGCACAACCTTTTGCACAAATTCCAACCACCAACTCCGCATCATCAAAAACTTTAAAGCCTTTTCCTTTCACAACTGAATTCAACTCCACAAATTTCATTTCAAAGCGGGTATCTGGTTTATCATTACCATAATATTTTGCCGCATCAGCATAACTCATATGAGGTAGTTTGCCAATGTCAACTCCTTTAACGGTTTTGAATAAATGAGTAATCAATCCTTCAAACGTATGGAGAACATCTTCTCGCTCCACAAAACTCATTTCACAATCAATTTGTGTAAACTCTGGCTGACGATCGGCACGCAAATCCTCATCGCGAAAACATTTCACAATTTGATAGTAACGATCGAAACCTGCCACCATCAATAACTGTTTAAAAGTCTGCGGAGATTGTGGCAAAGCATAAAATTGACCTGGATTCATTCTTGAAGGCACAACAAAATCGCGCGCTCCTTCAGGAGTAGATTTAATAAGTACTGGGGTTTCTACTTCAATAAATTCTTCCGTATTTAAATATGCTCTTGTAGCTTGTGCCACTTTGTGCCGAAGAATAATACTTTCGCGAACAGGGGTGCGACGTAAATCAAGGTAACGGTATTTCATTCTCAACTCATCGCCACCATCGGTTTCATCTTCAATTGTAAAAGGAGGTGTTTTCGAAATATTTAAGATTTTTATTTCAGTGGCTATTATTTCAATATCGCCAGTTGGCATTTTGGGATTCTTCGCTGAACGCTCTTGAACCATTCCCTTAATCTGAATAACAAATTCCCGTCCAAGTTGACTCGCTTCTTGTGCAAGACTTGCATTTGTAGTTGCATTAAAAGCAAGTTGTGTTAAACCATAACGATCTCGTAAATCAATAAATGTTAACCCTCCAAAATCACGAGAAGTTTGCACCCATCCAGAAAGGGTTACAATTTTACCGACATCCGAAAGTCGTAAAGCGCCACAAGTATGGGAACGAAGCATATAAAAAATGCAATTTTAGTTGATGGTAAAGTTACGAAACAGTTGGCAGTATACAGGTGAATGCGCATATAATGCAGTTTTAGTAAGGCCTAACACGCGAAACTCTCTTTCCTTATAGCGTTAAATTTATTAAATTCGCACACTATGGAACTCAGCGTTTTCAGCGACGAACACTACATGCGAGAAGCACTTAAAGAGGCGCAAAAAGCTTTTGAGAGGGATGAAGTTCCTGTGGGGGCGATCGTTGTTTGTGATAATCGAATCATTGCACGTGCGCATAACCTAACCCAGCTTTTGATTGATGTAACTGCACACGCTGAAATGCAAGCGATTACTTCGGCTGCTAATTTTTTGAACGGTAAATATCTAAATGAATGCACACTTTACGTAACGCTTGAACCTTGCTTAATGTGTGCGGGCGCTTTAAACTGGTCGCAAATTAAAAAAATAGTTTTTGGTGCATATGATTCTAAACGTGGGTATTTACAATTAGAAAAAAATGTGCTACACCCAAAAACCGAAGTTGTAGGTGGGCTTCTGGCTGAAGAAAGTGCTGTTTTATTAAAAACCTTTTTTCAAAAAAAAAGATAGGGAATGTTTTGGTAAAGACTACCTAAAAAAATCTCCTAAATTCTAATCGTTGCGCCTAACTTATCAGTATAAGTTTTCGTCAACTTCTCCATTATTTTTTCAATCCTAACATCAGTGAGCGTTGCTTCAATATCCTGCAAAATAAAACTTACAGCATACGATTTTTTATTTGCACCCAATTTCTCACCTTCATAAACATCAAATAGGTTTACTTCACGCAAAAGTGTTTTTTCAGTCTGCCATGCAAGCTCTTCGACTTGGTTATAGGAAATATTTTTATCAAGCACCAAAGCTAAATCGCGCCGTACACTTGGAAACTTAGGAACTTCCGAGAACCGAATTTCCTTGGATGTAGCAACTAAACTTAATACAGCATCCCAATCGAAATCGGCATAATAAACTTCACCCGAAACATCTAGCGCTTTGAGAATGCTTTTTGAAACAAGTCCGAAACGAACAACTTCTTTTTTACGAACCACTCCTTTCATTGCCGATGAAAACTCAGCTGCCTCGATAGCATCCATTTTTATATCTGATAAACCAAGTCTGTTTAAAATCTGTTCAACACTTCCTTTGAGATCAAAAAAACCAATTTTATCAGACGGAGAATTCCAAGACTCCCGATTTAGGCGACCTGTCATAAAAATACCAAATCGTTGTAATTCAATGTAAGGCCATTTTCCATCTTCGTTCTTTTTTTTCAAATACACCTTACCCGTTTCATAAAGACGCAAATCAGGCGATTTCCTTTTTTGATTGTATGAAATAGTTTCTAAGCCACCAAATAATAAGGAACGGCGCATAATACCTAAATCAGAACTTAGGGGATTTAAGATTGCAATGTTTAAGGCCGGTTCCATCTTCAATAAATCGTAGTAACTACTTTTTGTTAGAGAATTATTCAAAATTTCTTGAAAGCCATTAGCAGAAAGTAAATCAGAGCAGCATTCCATCAACTTTTCAGCGTTAGGCTGAACTGAAAACGAGAGCGAAGAGTGAAGACGAGCTGGAAATCCTATATTATTATATCCATAAATCCGCAGCACTTCTTCTACAACATCAGCAGGGCGAGCTACGTCAACTTTATAAGCAGGGACAGCTAGCAATAATGCATCGCTACCTTCTGACAAAATTGAAATACCGAGGGCACGAATAATTTTTTTAATTATGTTGTGATCAATTTTTTTTCCGATGAGCATGTCGCAATTATCAAATGCAAAAGCGATTTCCTTTGGGTTCACAACTGTCGGATAAATATCAATTAAGGATCCCGCTTGTTCGCCACCTGCTAATTCTTGCAATAATTTCGCTGCCCGCTGCAGAGCATAAACAGTAAGCGAAGGGTCTGTTCCTCTTTCAAAGCGAAAAGAAGAATCCGTTTTAATGTTATGAAATTTCGCTGTTTTGCGAACATGCACAGATTCGAAACATGCACTCTCGAGAAAAATACTCTTTGTAGTTTCCGAAACACCAGCGTCTAGTCCACCAAAAACACCTGCAATACACATTGGCTTATCACCATCACAAATCATTAAATCATTCTCAGAAAGTTTTCTTTCAATTCCATCAAGCGTGATAAACTTAGTTCCTTTAGCAAGTTTTTTTACGACAATTTTCTTTCCTAAAATTTTAGCTGCATCAAAAGCGTGAAGTGGCTGACCCAATTCATGCAAAATATAATTGGTCACATCAACTACATTGTTTACAGAACGAAGTCCTATTGCTTTTAAACGCGCTTGCAACCAATCGGGCGAATTCTTTACAACAATTCCATTAATGAGAATTCCAGAATATCGAATACATCCTTCTGAACTTATCAATTCTACACTTATCGGCGAAGTTTTCAAATCTTCCCCAAATGCATTTGAAGGGGGAAAAACCGCAGCAACATGCTCTGCTGATGGATTACTTTGCAAAGCATCAGCCAATAAAACTGCTGACAAATCTCTGGCCACTCCAAAATGTGACATAGCATCAGCGCGATTTGGTGTTAAGCCAATTTCAAAAACATGATCTGAATTTATTCCAAAAATTTCTGCCGCGGACGTGCCTACTTTCGCGTTTTTAGCTAAAACTAAAATCCCATCGTGCGAATTTCCTAACCCAATTTCATCTTCTGCACAAATCATACCTTCAGACAACTCTCCTCTAATTTTCGATTTGTTAATTTCAAAAGGAGCTGCTGCAATAGGATAAACTTTTGTTCCAACTGCTGCTACAATAACTTTTTGACCAACCTCCACATTGGAAGCACCGCAAACAATGTTCAACAATTCAGTCCCACCAACATTCACTTTTGTCACAGAAAGTTTATCTGCATTAGGATGTTTTATTTTTTCAACAACCTCTCCAACAACCAAGCCCTGCAAACCACCTGGTACCGATTCAACTTTTTCTACCGATTCCACCTCTAATCCACAACCTGTTAATTTCTCAGCAATTTGTGCAGGAGAAAGGTCAATTTTAATATATTCTGAAAGCCAGTTAAGGGATATTTTCATGACAAAAAATAATGAACAACAAAAATAGTCAATTAACCTAATTTATGATTGTATTCCTTCCTGTATATTTGTGTCTTGATGGTTAACGACAACTTATTTAGAAAATACAATATCCTAATTGGATGGGTAGTATTTATTTTTTCCGCAACTATTTATTGCATTACCATCGAGCCAACAGCAAGCTTTTGGGATTGTGGAGAATACATAGCGTGTGCACACGGATTAGAAGCAGGTCATCCGCCAGGAGCTCCATTCTTTCTTTTATTAGCAAAATTCTTTTCTCTTTTTTCGTTTGGAAATCCCCAATATATTGCTGCGCTAATTAATACGATGTCGGCATTAGCAAGTGCATTTACAGTGTTATTTCTTTTTTGGAGTATCACACACCTTGCGAAAAAAATTATTTTAAAAACACAGGAAAGTTATTCTACATTAAATCTAATAATCACGCTTACGGCAGGAGTTATTGGCGCACTATCCTACTCTTTTACCGATTCGGCATGGTTTTCTGCTGGTGAAGGCGAAGTCTATGCTTTATCCTCTCTGTTTACTGCAATTGTATTTTGGGCAATGTTGAGATGGGAGAGTGCAGCTGACGAGCCACACAGTGACCGTTGGTTAATTTTTATCGCGTATATGATTGGACTTTCAATTGGGGTGCACCTGTTGAATTTATTAACTATTCCAGCAATGGTTTTCGTTTGGTACTTCCGTAAAAAAGAAACAACAATATTAGGTGTGGTCATTACGTCAATTGTTGCACTTGCTATGCTCGGTGGAGTGCAAGACGTACTAATTCCCGGAATAGTAAGTCTTGCTGGAAAAACTGAATTGTTTTTTGTAAACTATCTTGGTTTTGGATTTAATTCTGGAATTATATTTTATTTTTCAACAATTATCATTGTAATCACAACAGGATTATTAATTACAATTCACAAAAAAATAATTTGGCTGAATACAGCTATTCTTTGTTTTACAGTATTGTTAATCGGTTACTCCAGCTTTTTTATTCTTGTTATTCGCGCACAAGCAGGTACGCCAATAAATGAAAACAAACCCTCTGATGCAGTTAGTTTACTTTCATATTTGAATAGAGAACAATATGGAGATTGGCCGTTGCTGTACGGGCAAAGTTATAATTCGCCTTTAGACAATAGCGTTCCCTATTTAGACGGAAACCCTATTTATGTGCAAGATGTGGCAAAGAAAAAATACATTGTCAGTGACGCTAGAAAACAATCTATTTCAAATTATGATACTCGGGGCTGTTCTTTTTTCCCTCGTATGTATAGCGCTAGCCACACACAAGCATATGAATCTTGGGTGACAGGCAAAGGAGACTCCACTGTTTTCACTGATGAAAATGGAAAAATAACAAGCACTGCTTTAATTCCAACAACTGCACAAAATTTACAATTTTTTCTAGCGTACCAATGTGGGTGGATGTATGCGCGCTATTTCATGTGGAATTTTTGGGGACGACAAAACGATTTTCTTGGTTACGGAAATGATGTAGAAGGAAATTGGTTATCGGGAATTCCAAAACTAGATAATGCTCGTTTAGGAGATCAAGATTTGTTACCTCAAAGTCAGCGGGATAATAAAGCAAGGAATTGTTATTTTGGAATTCCCTTTTTCCTTGGAATTTTAGGGCTAATTTGGCATTTCAAAAACTCAAAAAAAGATGCAACAGTTGCAACTCTACTTTTTGTTTTCACAGGACTGGCAATTGTCTTATACCTTAACCAAACGCCTTGGCAACCACGCGATAGAGATTATGCTTACGTAGGTTCATTTTATGCTTTCTCAATTTGGATAGGCCTTGGGGTGTTACACCTTTTTGAACTTTTTGGTGGCGCGAAAAAAGCAATAATCGCAGTCACATTTGCAATGACCTGTAGCATTTTATCACCAATGTTACTACTTGCTCAAAATTGGAACGACCATAATCGCTCAGGAAGAACAGTTGGAAATGACATTGCGATTAATTTTCTTAATTCCTGTGAAAAAAATGCAATACTATTTACCTATGCAGATAATGACACGTTTCCACTTTGGTATGCGCAGGAGGTTTTGGGTATTCGACAAGACGTACGTATAGTTTGTATTTCTCTTTTTCGATGCGATTGGTACATTGACCAAATGAAAAAGAAACAGTACACATCTGAACCCTTACCAATTAGTATGAAAAGTTGGGACTACAGAGAAGGCACACGAGATTATATAAATCTTTTTGAAGAAACCAATGACACATTGGAGTTAAGCAAAGTGGTTGATCTCTTTACTACGAATAAATTTAGTGACCGCTTTGTTAGTACATCTGGGGATACTTTAAATTACATTCCAACTCGGAACATGAAAATTCCCGTAAACAAAAAGGAATTTCTCAAATCAAACACACTCAATGTTTCTAATGTGAATGACATTGAAGACTCAATCTATTTTCGTATTCGAGGAAGCTACCTTTTAAAAGATCAGATTGCAATACTAGATATGCTCGCGCACAACGAATGGAAACGTCCAATTTATTTTGCTGTGAATATGCCTGGCAATAGCTATGTTGGACTAGATGACTATTTGCAATTAGAAGGGCTTGCCTACCGACTGGTTCCTATGAAAAACATGCGAGCTGAAAAAAGTTTAACTAATCGTCCACAAGTACAATTGGAAAAATCTTATAAGTTAGTAATGAATACTTTTTCATTTGGTGGATTAAAAAACCCTAATGTGTACGCAGATATAACCTCACAAAGAATGTTTGCCGATCCAATTCGTTTTTCTTGCTCTGTAATAGCCAATGCACTTGCTGAAGCTGGAAAGAAAAAAGAAGCCATCGCTGTAATTAAAAAATGCACCTCAGAAATTCCTGCAACACAAATTGCCCCCGATAATACATGGTTAGAAATGATCAACACTTCTTATTTAGCAGATGACTACCAACTCGCTGGAAATCTTTCAAGAATTTGTTTCATGAATTATTTTAATACATTCAGGTGGTACCAATCTTTTGGACAAAGAACACCTGGCGATATTGGTTCAATTAGAGATGGGATGTTTGCGCTAGTTGAGATGGCAACTATTTATAATGCAGAAGTACTAAAAAATGACCTGATCTCCCAACTGAAAATTTTAGGATTAAGCATGCCAATTGTTGAGCCAGAAATAATTCAATAATTGTATTCCGATTCATCCATTCAATAATTAAATTGGAAAAAATTAAGAAATCCTTCCCCAATTCACTGAACTTTTTTGCTCTCGTTTCATTTCATTCAACAAAGCTGCGTGAATTGGTTTTTCTAAAGTAGGATCGTCATCTAAAATTTCTGCTGCCACACCACGAGCATGTTGAAGAATAGCGCCGTCTTTTGTTATATCAGCCAAACGCAATCCAATCAATCCACTTTGCTGCGTTCCTTCCAAATCTCCCGGTCCTCGTAACTTCAAATCAACTTCAGCAATTTCAAAACCATCGTTTGTTCTCACCATAGTATCCATGCGAAGTTTTGAATCCTTTCCAAGTTTATAGGATGTCATCAAAACACAAAACGATTGCTCCGCTCCTCTGCCAACTCGCCCACGCAATTGATGCAATTGAGACAAACCAAAGCGTTCGGCACTTTCAACAATCATCACACTTGCATTGGGAATGTTAACTCCAACTTCAATTACTGTGGTGGCCACCATTATATTTGTTTCCCCTTTTACAAAACGCTCCATCTCAAAATTTTTATCGGCGGCTTTCATTTGTCCATGCACGATACTAACGTTAAACTCGGGAAGAGGAAAAGCACGTGAAATACTTTCATAACCATCCATCAGATTTTTATAATCCATTGTTTTACTTTCATCAATCAATGGATAAACCAAATAAATTTGTCGCCCTGCTTGAATTTGTTCCTTCATAAATCCAAAAACTCGCAGACGCTGTGAATCAAAATAATGAACCGTCCTAATTTGTTTTCTGCCGGGAGGCATTTCATCAATTATTGAAGTATCAAGATCTCCATAAAGTGTCATTGCAAGCGTTCGTGGTATTGGTGTTGCGGTCATTACAAGAATATGAGGAGGATTGGTATTTTTCTTCCACAACTTTGAACGTTGCTCAACACCAAAACGATGTTGCTCATCAATCACAACAAGACCAAGATTTTTGAATTGCACCACATCTTCAATCAAAGCATGTGTTCCAATTAAAATATTCATTTCACCAGAACGTAGTGCTTCATGCAAAACTTTTCGGTCTTTTGTTTTTGTACTCCCTGTGAGTAATCCAATATGAATTGACATATTTTTTAGCAACTCTTTCAAGGTGACAAAATGTTGATTTGCTAAAATTTCTGTGGGAGCCATCAAACATGCCTGGAAACCATTATCGTTTGCAAGTAACATACACATCAAAGCGACAACCGTTTTTCCACTTCCTACATCGCCCTGCAATAAACGATTCATTTGTTTGCCTCCACCTAAATCTTGACGAATCTCTTTAATGACACGTTTCTGTGCATTCGTCAATGGAAAAGGAAGATGGTTATTGAAAAAAGAATTGAACTGCTCACCAACGGTATCAAATACCCAGCCCTTCACATTTTCCTGCCGCATCATTTTCACACGCAGAATTCGTAATTGGATATACAAGAATTCTTCAAACTTAATTCGTGCCTCGGCGCGTAAAACAATTTGTGGGTTCGATGGAAAATGAATTTGTTTTAATGTTTCCTCTCTAGAAAGTAACTTCAGGTTATCAATTATTTTTTCTGGAAGTGTTTCTGGAATTTTCGATTCAACCAATAACGAAATGGTCTTTTGTAATTTCATTATCCCCTTTGAATCCAGCCCCTTCATTTTAGAACGTTCAGAAGAAGAATACATGGGCTGCAAGGCGCTCGTACGTTTCAAATTCTCATCTGTGATCTCTTCTGTTTCTGGATGAGCTATATTTATTTTTCCATTATAAACAGTAGGCTTACCAAACACAACATATTCCTGGCCCGGCTTATATTTCCCTTGCAACCATTTTAATCCAGCAAACCAAATTAACTCCACGCTTCCCGCATCGTCAACAAATTGAGCTGTCATGCGTGCGCCTTTTGAGTGACCAGAAGATTTTAAGGAGAGAATTTGTCCTCGCAATTGCACATAGAGTAAATCGCCAGAAATTTCATTTGTTTTATAAAATCGTGTGCGATCAACATATCGATACGGATACCAGCGCAACAAATCACCGAAGGAATGAATATCAAACTCTTGTTTTAGAAGTTTGGCACGTTCAGGACCAACGCCTTTAAGATATTCTATGGGTGTATCGAGTAAATTATTTGCCACAAAGCGAATATACGATGTAGAAATTGAAATTAAACTTCAGAATGCTCCAAAATCTTTTTCAAGGATTGTAAAAATGCCGCGCCCAATGCACCATCCACTACTCGATGATCACAGGACAAAGTAACCTTCATCACTTTACCAGGAACTATTTTGCCTTCTTTCACAACTGGAACATCCGCTATTCCGCCAACGGCAAGAATACAAGCGTCTGGAGAATTAATAATTGCTGTAAAAGATTCAACACCGAACATTCCAAGATTTGAAATTGTGAATGTATTTCCTTCCCAATCGCTGGGTTGAAGTTTTTTGTCTTTCGCCTTTTGAGCAAAAACTTTTACTTCTCCAGCAATTTCAGCAAAAGATTTTTTATCTGCATTGCGCACAACAGGAACAAGTAGTCCGTCCTCAACAGCAACAGCAACGCCTATATTAATATTATGATTGGTTCTTATTCGATCGCCATACCAAGCGGCATTTACCTTAGGGTTTTCTTTGAGCGATTGAGCGGCAGCACGAATCACCAAATCGTTAAAAGAAATTTTACTCCCGCCTTGAGAATTAATTTTTTCTCGAAGCAAAAAGGCATTCCCCATATCAATTTTCATTGTGAGGTAAAAATGAGGTGCATTAAATTTACTTTCAGAAAGTCGTTTTGCTATTACTTTTCTCATTTGCGAGATGGGCTCGTCGGTATATTCACCAGCCGCATTTACAGTAACATCGAACTGTACTTCGTGTTGCATTACTGGTGGAATGCGGGAAGGATGCCAAGCATCAACGTCACGCTTAACCACACGACCTGCTCCACCACTTCCTTGAATAGCATAAATATCAATTCCTTTTTCCCCCGCCATCCTCTTTGCAAGAGGGGACGCTTTTAATCTGCCGTCACCACTTTCATCTGACTGAACAATAATTGGTTTCGATTTTTTTTGACTTTGAACCTCCGGTTTCTTTTCAACTTTTTTCTCTACAATAACTTCCTCTTTTTTTGCTGGAACTTTTAATTCCTCCGCAGCAAGAATTGCCGTAACATCATCACCAGCAGCTCCTATTATTGCAATGATCGCATCGACAGGCGCTCCGTCACCTTTTTCAATGCCAATATATAATAATGTTCCATTGAAAAAAGACTCGAATTCCATTGTGGCTTTATCCGTTTCAATCTCTGCAAGAATTTCTCCTCGCTTGATTGTATCGCCCACTTTTTTATTCCAAGATGCAACAACACCATCTGTCATGGTATCGCTGAGTTTTGGCATTCTAATAACCTCGGCCATAATATTAATTATAATTTATTTTTATGCGTTTAAGTTTATCAGCTCTTTAATTAATCTTTAATAAACGGATAATCTTTCTCTGCATAAATATCATTGTAAAGTTCAGAAACATCTGGGAACGGACTTTCCTCTGCAAATTTCACCGATTCACTAACAATCGCTGCGACTTTGGTTTCCATTTTTTCAATTCCCGCATCATCAATCCATGCATTCGATTTTAACGTCGCAATTACCTGCTCAATAGGATCTTTCTGCTTGTATTCATCCAACTCGTCTTTTGATCTGTATTTAGCAGGATCCGACATGGAATGCCCTCGGTAACGATACGTTTTCATCTCCAATAAAGTTGGCCCATCTCCTTTTCTTGCGCGAGTTGCTGCCGATGCAATAGCTTCATGAACGGTCTCGCATTTCATTCCGTCAACTTGAAACGATGGCATGTCATAAGCGGCACCTAATTTATATAGCTCATGGACATTGCTAGTCCGTTCAACCGAAGTTCCCATTGCATAATTATTATTCTCTATAATAAATATAACAGGTAATTTCCAAAGCATTGCCATATTAAATGTTTCATGCAATGCTCCTTGACGAACAGCGCCATCGCCCATATAACAAAGCGTCACATTTTTATTTCCATTGTATTGATCAGCAAAAGCTATTCCTGCACCAAGTGGTATTTGCCCTCCAACTATTCCGTGCCCACCAAAAAAATTAAATTCTTTGGAAAAAATATGCATAGAGCCTCCTTTTCCTTTTGAAGTGCCCGTAATTTTTGCCATTAACTCAGCCAAAACAAATTTAGGGTGCAAGCCCCTCCCAATAGGATGAGCATGGTCACGATATGCAGTTATTACTCTGTCGTCCTTCATTATTGCGGTTTCAGAACCAGCTACTAAAGCTTCCTGACCAATGTATAAATGACAAAATCCGCGAATTTTTTGTCCAATATAAAGCTCTCCACATTTTTCTTCGAAACGACGCATGAGCAGCATAGATTCATACCACTTTAAATACGTTTCCTTACTAAAAACCTGTTGCGCAACTAGCGTCATTTTTGTGAGTTTTGATTGACTGAAAAAGAATAATTTTTAATACTGTAAAGATAATAAATTGGTTTGGGAAAAAGCAATTCAATTAATTCCCTATTATTTAAATGATTCAATAGCGTTTTATATTTAGAACATATTTTATCAATGAGAATTTACTTTTTAAGAAAATCCCCTGCAAAAGATAATGGCAACAAATCTTTTACACTACTAATCAAATAAATAATACCTGTCATTCCTCCCAAGATAATTCTCATTGGTTTTTTTGATCTATTTTCATATTCAAATAAAACCTGGCGGCATCCACCACAGGGAGAAAATGGTTTTCCATTCACACTTGCAGTTACACAACAAATAGCAATAGAATCAATAGCGTAATCAGGATAGTTTGCTCCTGCTGCAAAAATAGCAACGCGCTCAGCACACATGCCGGAAGGATAAGCAGCATTTTCTTGATTATTTCCGGTAACTATAATTCCATTTTCCAATCTCAATGCAGCACCAACATAAAATTTTGAATAGGGAGCATAAGCGCATTTAGCCACCGTTCGTGCAGTTTTTAATAACTCCAAGTCGGCACCCGCCAGTTCGGTATCACTTGCAAATTCCGTATAGGAAGTGGTAATAATGTGCTTTTTCATAATTAGATGTCACAAAGATAGTAGTTATACGCGCTCCCATTTAAAAATTTATTGTAGCGTTTTGGCATCTTAAATCCAAAAATAAATTTACTTTTACCTCGAATTAAAGCACCCTAAATAAACTCTTTGCGTATTATTTGCGTATTGGGGGAAACAAATATGTTTATGAAAAAACTACTTCTGTTACTTTTTTTATCCCCGTTTTTTTCCTTAAAATCAAATGCTGCTGATGGCGACAGTATTTGGAGTGCCAATTTCATACATGATATCTATCTGAATTTTTCTCAACCTTCTTACTACGATTCACTAATAAATACCCATGTTAACGACACCTACATGAGCTGTGATATGATTTTTGATGGTCGGACAATGCCGACAATTGGTGTCAAATTCAAAGGAAATTCGTCGTTTAATAATCCAAGTGTAAAAAAATCCATGAAACTTGATTTCAACTATTATGTTCCAGGACAAGATTTTGATGGCATAAAAAAAGTAAATCTGAACAATGGATTTAAAGATCCAAGTTTTTTGCGCGAAAAAATTGCCCTCGATTTTATGAATAGTCACGGTGTTTTTTCTCCTCGCTGCACTTATGCGCGTGTTTATTTTAACAACATTTATTGGGGACTTTATGATTTAGTAGAAGAGGTGGACAGTAAATTTTTGAAGCAACGATTTCCTGATGATGACGGAAATCTTTATAAAGGAGATCCGAGTGGCGACACAAAATGGTACGGGTCTGCCGCTAGTGCTTACTACTCGCACTACGAATTAAATTCAAGCTCAACAGTTATTAATTGGAGTGATTTAGTGCAGCTACTTAACTTGGCAAACAACAGCGTACCGTCTGTTTATTTTGACACATTGGAAACGGTGTTAGACTCTTGGAGTTTTCTTAATTACATGGCAGCGCAAAATCTTTTTGCAAACCTAGATTCCTATGCTGGGAGCGGACATAATTATTACACTTATAACGATTCCACTTATTTTAAATTCCATTGGATTGCCTGGGACGTGAACGAAGCGTTTGGTAATTTTAATATGTCGATGAATATCCCACAAATACAAAATCTTAATTATGATTACTTAGGCCAAGCGAGTAACCGACCTCTTGGACAAAAAATGTTAGCTAATGCAACCTATCGAAGTATGTACATTTCGTCACTCTGTGCTATGTCGGCTGACTTTACAAATGCTAATTTGGATTCAAAAATTGATAGTTTAGTGAATTTAATTCGACCGGATGTTTATGCAGATCCAAATAAATTTTTTACGAACGCGCAATTTGAAAACAACATCATAATGAATGTAAATAATACTCCTGGTATTAAAACTTTTATTATGGCAAGAAATGCAAGTCTTACTACACAACTTGCACCATTTGGTTGTTGGTTGGGAACAAATGAAACAATGACTACTGTGTCACAACTTTCTGTTTTCCCTAACCCTTCTGCTACCACAGTAACAATTTCACTTCCACAAAATTGGAATTTGAGTGATTGTTTTCTTCAAATTTACGACGTAACGGGTAATGTAATTGCTACAGAGAATATTTTAAACTTCGTCGACAATAATTATTTGATTGCAACAGAGAGAATGGTAAATGGAATTTATCTTTTGTCGGTGACTAACGGTAATGGGGAAAATAAAAGAACTCCTATTGCTGTCATTCATTAAATTCTTGTTCTTCCCGAAAGCTGATGTGTTTTTTAATAACTAGTAAAGTTAAAAAATCATTATGCAAAACTATATTTAAAGTAAATTGTTTATCCTAAATCTCAAAAAGGTCACTAACTTTGATTTATAATAAAGATTTTATTTCAAACTATTCTTTATTCTATTTTTAGACTATTAACATTATAAATATGGCTCGCATTTTAATAATTCTAATCGTTTTTTCAATAACGCTCTTTTCATCCTGCAAAAACGGACCTGGTCCAGGAGGTCAGGCATCTATTTCTGGGAAAGTTTATGCTTACGGAAACTTTACAGACCCTGGATGCAACTACCTTGATTCCAGCTCTGGATTTATTCCATTTTATGCACCAGACGAGGATGTTTACTTAATATACGGTGACGACCCAAGCTATGGAGAAAGAGTAAAAACAGCGCCAGATGGAACCTATAAATTCAATTATCTCCGTAAAGGCAAATACACGGTTTATGTGTATTCCAATGAAGCTTGTAATTTAGTAACCTTTCCATCGGGTAAAAATGCAATTTCAACTGACATTGAAATTACTGATAGCAAACAAGCTACTACATTAAGTAATTTAAGAATCAATAAATAATTTCTATGAAACGCATTTTATTTTTTTTAATTATTTTCTCCGTTTTTGCAGTGCCACTCCTTGCACAATCCAAAAAACAGTTGAAGGAATTAAAAGTAAAAAGCAAAACAGAAAACACTACGCTTTACATAGACGGCAAAGCAAATATTCCCTTTAAATCTGGTTACAGTACATTTGATGGCTCAGGAAACACTACAACAGAAATTGAATACAACCAAAACGGAACCATTAAAAAAAAACAAACAATAAAGTACGCTGGCAAAGAAAAAATTGAAGAGATTATAGAGCAGCCGAACACAGACCCTATTGAAGTCGCATCAAACGATAAGAAATACAAAAAAACAACTTGGAAATACAATGCTGCTGGGGATAAAACAGAAGAGGTAATAGTAGATATGGCAGGAGCAATTATTAAAAAAACCACATTTACCTACAATTCTAAAGGGAATAAAACAGAGGAGATCGAATACAATGCTGGGACAACATTGATTCAAAAATCAAAATACTTCTACGACACAAAAGGTTTAAGAACAGAAAAAAAAGTTTGGGGCCCAGGAGATATTTTACTAAAACAAGTTAAGTTTACATACACCTATTAGCAATTTACTTGAAAAACAAAGTCCAAGAGGTACTCAATTCATTTGAACCTATTTCGCTCAAGGAAATGGATCGTGTTAAGCTAATGGACCGCACTGATAGAAAATACAATTTCAATATTTCTCTTTTACCTGAATTATTAAAGATGGTGCGCGATGACTACAGAGCACTAGAAGTAGAAGGGACAAGAATGAGCAGATACGAAACACTCTATTACGACACACCAAAATTTGATCTATTTCAAAATCACCATAACGGAAAAACAAATCGTTACAAGATACGATTGCGCCGTTATGTTGAAACAAAACTAACTTTTTTTGAAGTAAAGTTTAAAAATAATAAAGGAAGGGTTATTAAAAAGCGAGTCAAAAACACTAATGCGGAAAATAGCATCACGGATAACTCACGACAGCTTCTTGAATCAGTTGCTGGCATGACGCCAGAAAGCATAGAGCCTAAATTATGGGTAAATTATAATCGTGTCACGCTTGTAAACAATAAGCAAGAAGAGCGGATTACTATTGATTTAGATCTTGAAGTCAAAAACAATGAGGCTGAGGCAGATTTTACCGGACTTGTTATCATAGAAGTAAAACAAGCTAAAGTACATGAAACGCCATTTGTAAAATGCTTAAAAAAAATGCATATTCGTAAAGGCGGAACAAGTAAGTATTGTCTCGCAGTAAGCAAGTTAATACCAGACATTAAAAAAAATAATTTTAAACCAAACATTTTAGCAATTCAAAAAATAATCGATGAAACATACACTGCTTAAGTTTTTACTGCCCTTGCTGCTATTAACATTTACACCTGCGCCGGCTTTATACGCGCAAGATAATGTAGCAAATGACAATACCTCAATTTCTGCAGGTGAAGGTTCATCGGACGAATCAGGTAATACTAAAAAGAAAAATAAAAAAGAAAAAGATGAGGAAAACACAGACGCCACATTTTTTACCTATACCATAGAACGATTTACGCCCGCATTTTTTTTCCGATTATTGATCGATTTAATTTCAATGTTTTTGCTGATCCGAATGATCTATTATCCCGTCTTCAGGCGTCGCGACCATGTCTTCACATTCTTCATGTTTAACATTACCATTTTTATTATTACTAATTTACTAAATGCTAAATCGGGATTTTCCACTGGCGCGGCATTTGGACTTTTTGCTGTTTTTTCATTGCTTCGCTATCGAACGGAAGATATTTCTGCGCGTGACATGACCTATTTATTTACAGTAATTGCACTTGGACTAATGAGCTCCGTTAACAAAGGGAATTTATTAGAAATCTGCATCATCAATGCAATAATTATAGTTGCCGCATTCCTCCTTGACGGAAATGTGATCATCAAAACTGAATTTACTAAAACAATCCAATATGAAAATATCGAATTGATAAAACCGGATAAACACAAAGAATTATTGGAGGACCTAAGTAAAAGACTTGGCTTGCATGTCCATAAAGCAAGTATAGGAAAAATAGATTTTCTTCGAGATACGGCTACCATAAAAATTTATTACTACGAAAACAAAAACCAGTCGCAAGGCTAAATATGAAAAAATATATTCTTTTTTTTATATTTAGTATCTCTTTCGTCCCAACTTTTTCACAAACAGAAGACCTCGGTTCATGGTTGACTTTTAGTTTCAATAAAGGCCTTGGCGATAAATTTACTTTAAATCTTGACCAGGAACTCCGATTCAAAGACAATCTGAGTAATTTTAATTTAGTCTATACCAATCTGGGCTGTACCTATAAAGTCACTAGTTTTTTAAAAGTCTCAACTGTTTACCGGTTCATTGATAAGCAAAAAGGCGATGGCTCCTATGGAATACGAAACCGACTTTACACCGATTTTGCATTCAAAATAAAGCCAAAAAAATGGTCGTTAGGATACCGACTGCGCTTACAAAGTGAGTGGAGAAGTTTAGGATACAATAGTGATCTTGCCAATGTGCCAGAAGTTTATATTCGCAATCTTTTTAAGATTGAATATAAGTTTAGCGATCGAATTTCGCCATACATCGGGGCAGAGTTACGATGGCAATTACAAAACCCTCGTTTACCATGGGGCAATGGTTTTGACCGCTCCCGTTTTTTAATTGGGTCAAACTATAACATAAATAATAAAATGACTTTGGGAACTTATTTTCTTTATCAAAAAGAATGGAATCGTAGCGACCCTCAAACACTTTACATCATTGGCCTCGAATTTGGAATTTCAATTAAATAGTAAGAAGGCTAATGATATTTTAAAAATGGAAAGCTTTATTTGTAGATGAGCGCAACCGCCCAAGCATTCACACCTTCTTCTTTTCCCACATAACCCAACTTTTCATTTGTTGTTGCTTTAATAGAAATGCAACTTTCTTCAACCTGAAGAATTTTTGATATCGTGCTGATCATCATTGGCACATGCGCATTTATTTTAGGTCGTTCCATTGCAAGTGTTGCGTCAATATTGCCAACCTTCCAAGCTTTTTCCGCAAGTAGTTTAACAACTTTTTCTAACAAAATTTTACTGTCAATATTTTTATACGCATCTTCCGTATTTGGAAAATGAAACCCAATATCGCGCATTCCTCCCGCTCCTAAAAGAGCATCACAAATTGCATGCAAGAGTACGTCAGCGTCTGAATGTCCATCACATCCAAATTCATGCTCAATGCGTACTCCGCCAAGCCAAAGTTCCCTCCCCTTCACAAGTTGATGAACATCAAAACCTAAACCTACTCTGAAATTAGGGGCCATTATTTATTTTTTGCAAAATCGTAATACATTCAACTGAGCATAAAAATAGTGCTGCAAATTTATAACAGCAATAAAATTATTTGCCTCCTTCGTTAGCCCCTGCGTCCTTACCTAGATTATTAAAAGCATCGAAGTCAAAAATTAAAGTAAAGCGAAGTGTATTTTGTAATGGACTGCGCTGGCCATTTGTAGGGATCAGGTAAGCAAAATCCAAACCAAACACATTGTATTTCAAACCAGCACCAATAGTTAGAAATTGTCTATTTCCCTTTGTAGCTGCCTCGTAAAAATACCCCGCGCGAACTGCAAAAATCTGGTTGTACCAATATTCTAAACCAGTACAAATATTTATTTCGCGCAACTCTTCTTTAAAACCACCTGGGGCATCGTAAAATGACTGAAAAATTGCTTGCGGCACAGAAACATTTGGATCTCTACCAGCAAGAATAACATACTGTCCAGTATTAGGATCTATGTTGGGGCTGCCATTTGCATCAATTGAATATTGTGGCGGAGTAGGAACTAGTAATTTAGTAAATTCCAATTGAAAACCAATCTGGTTATAGGCATCAGCATCAATCACAATCCCAGAACCTAGTCTGAGATTCATAGGAATAAAATCACGATTAACGGAAGTGCTGTAAGATATTTTAGACCCAATATTGGAAATCACCAATCCAAACATTAAAGTGCCAGGCTTACCATCAATTTTAATTTTTTTGTTGTTATAATAACCAGACAAATCTACAGCAAAAGCAGAACCTGCTTTTGTATCTTGTCCGGCAACAGTGATTCCATTGGTTAGATTAGAACGAATCAACCGCGCTGTCATTGCTGCAGAAAATTTACTTCCTAACTTCCGCGAATAAGTGCCATCAAATGCAAATTCATTTGGACGAAACTGTCCAATTGTATTTCCAACATTATCGGTAAATGTGATATTTCCCATTGAAAAATACCGCATAGATCCTGCTACAGCTGAATTTTTATCTTTTAATTTAGAATAAAAAGAAACATACGCTAAATTAATATCCGGAACTAAGGCGCGTAACCAAGGTGCATAGGAAATACCAAGTCCCATCTTTTTATCAGAAAAGGGAAGCTTTGCTGCATTCCAATGGACAGAATTAACATCAGGAGTAGTAGCAACGCCAGTTTCACCCATGCCTGCAGCTCGAGAATCAGGTGTGATCATTAAAAAAGGAACAGCTGTTGTAATGGTATTGATCTGACTCAAAAATTGATTTACCTGAGCTGTTGTCACCTGAGCGTTAACTTGAATTGAAATGAAAAATGTGGCAATAAATCCACCACCAATTACCATTTTGATCACTTTTTTATTCATATGCGCAATATTAAGAAACAAAATTAAAAAAATAAGACGATAGTTTAATGCCTATTTAAGAATTACAAGTTTTTCGAATTTATCAGCTGTTTTACCATCAGAAGTACGAGCCACTACATGATAAATATAAACCCCACGACCAAGAAAATCACCATAATCATCTTTTCCATCCCAATCAATTGCCTCCGAACGGAACCCTTCTGAAGCGACGTGTTCATTCATAGTTTTTACCAATTTCCCTGAAACGGTAAACACTTGAATCATGATGTCGTAATCAACACAGCATTGGTTATACTCCATATAAAATGACGTGTGTGTCGTAAATGGGTTTGGATAATTAAGAACGTGATTCAATGTAAGCACTTCAGGATTTGTTACTGTAAATTCAGTTTTTACTGTAGTCGAGTTGTTATAAACATCCCATACCTTCAAACTCAGTGTGTGTTTCCCTTGTTCCAAAGAACTGAAAGGATAAATAATTTTTCCGCTTTGGTAACTGTTTATATCAGATTGATAATAATCATTTAAAACTATTGCATTCGCAGTTTCGTCATCAAGAATTGCAACCACATCGTGACCGATTCCATTTCCAACTGTATTCACACCATTTGAATCGAGGACAACCGCAAAAAGTTTCGGGCTATTGTTTGTAATTCCTCCGAAAACAAAATTACTGTCGTTGAGATAAAGTTTTAATTGCGGACCGGTAACATCAGTAGGTGCATTTGGATTAGAACCGCCAATAATAATATTTTCAAAACTTCCACTAGCGTCTGTTATTCCGTTATCTGCAAAATAACTTAATCGACCCGATCCATATTGGTAAGCAATATCCTTAGGAACAACAAAAGAAAACTCAAAATATCCATTTACCACACTTGCCTTACCATGATACAAAACGCTTTTCTGTAAAAGGAAAGTAAAAGCTGGATTAGGCGGATCGTTTGCTAAAGTTGTAATCATTTTTGCTTTATCAAAAACTGAGGGATAAAGAATTCCGTTGAAATTTGGAAGAATGTTTCCAAGTGAGTCTGACACAAAACCTTTTATCGTAACAAAACTTAGTGCACGCAAAGTATCTGGCTGACTTGTAATCACAACATGATTTACCTCGGCTGTAGCTACAGAATTAATAGGATAATTTAGTCTCAACGCTGGGTCGCCAAGTAAAGTAAAATTTCTATTGTTGGTATTATTACCGCTAGAGACTTGAGTAATACGGTACAGATCTCCCAACCTAGGCATTTCACCGTTCACCTTTTCAAAAGCACATTCGTAAAAATTTTGATTCAGAACAAAATTTGGCGTTGAGTAAACTAGACGAACAGTGGTAAGTAAACCAATTCCTCCGCCGGCTGAATTTAACAATACGTATTCACCTGCAGATGTTCTAAATGGATCGTCAAAGCGACTGAACTCACATGTTGCAGTAACAAACAATGGCATATTACAACTATTTGTCCATCCATTAACTTGAGAAACTTCCAAAATACGTTCATGTGCCCAACCAACTTCACCGCCGTGTCCCGTATAATTTAATATAAGAGAACCCAATGCCTGACGTTTATCAATTGCAGCATTAACATCAGGATATCTTTCCCCACCTGGTGTTTGTTGTTGCTGATAGGCATCTAAATAAATTTTATCAATATTAAAATTATCATATGTGTTATCAACAAAAGTTGCAAGTTGATTCGCTTGGCTCATGTGAATATCCGAATCTTCATCATCACCAATAAATGCAATCCAATTTTTCCACTCCCCGCCATTTGAACATCGATCAGTTGCGCAAACCGCAACATTGGAAACGGGCGTTTGGCGTGTCATATATTGCCTGACTTTATCAACCATAACTTGTGCTTCATAACCTGAACGGACAGGGAAACGTCCAACACCAATGTCCATTGCGCCAACATCACTACCGTTATCCCAACCACCTGCGTCATCGAGCAACGTAAAATATTGATCGGAGACATACGATTCCGTTGGAGTAAGAGAATTTAAATTTTGAAAAGTTGGGATAAAATTAGAATTGCTTGGGAGTCGATGTTTGTTATCATAAGAACCATCACCATATAAAAGAAGGTACCTTGGAAGATCTGTTTGACTTAAAGCACGGGAGTAAATCATTCGAACAAAATCACGAATTGCTGTTACGTCCTGCATTCCCGAAGAGAATTCATTGTATATCTGTTGAGGATTAACAATTAAATAAGATAGACTATCAAAAGTAGAATGAAGGTCTGCTAATTCTTGCGCTTGCGTCTGAAAATCAGGGTGCGTTACAATAATAAAATCTACTGCCTGCATGGAATGCAAATTCTGATTTGCAACAGCACCAAAATTTACGGGAGTCTGAAAGGAAAGTCCATCAAATGCAATAAATTCATGAACATAGTCCGTAGGTATTTTCCATTCTAAAGTTGTGTTTACTGAAACAGTACTTTGCAATGCAACATTGGAAAGATCAGAAACGTCCCAAACCTTTAAGCTTGGCATAGCGCCGTCCAAAGTAAATTGCGAAATGTTTCCTAAGCCAGCAGTTCTTGAATCGCGAAAACTCATTTGACTGCCATTCATTATTAATTTCCGCCGTGCATTTACCCTAATCCAATTTAACCATCCAACAGCGGTGGCGTTTTGTTTGGTTATACTCACATTGATAAGTGAATTCGTTGGATGAAAAGAAATGTTTGTGTTTCCTGATGCTGCGTAAGTGCAATAATAACAAGCTGAACTTATAAATCCTGTTGACAACACTCCCGATGTTGTTTGTGCGTTTACAGCGTAAGAGTTGGCAATGTCGCAACGTGAAACTAAATCAACCTCTACACTAGCGTTGGAAGTATCAACGATGTTTGGGAAAACAAATGCAAAGCTGTAGGAATTAAGAATGTCGAATTTTTCTCCATACCACTCTCTTCCAGATTTAATCAAATTTTCATTGTCATATTCATGAAACTGGTAATCATCGAAAGCGTTTACGATTTGATTGGAAGGAGTGATGGTGGAAGCTTGAGATAAAATTCTTTTGCCAGGACCTAAATCGGTAGTCAAAAAATAATAGGTCGTGTCGCAATATTTATGAACAGCGTGATGAAAATGATTGTCTCCGGAGTTAAAAGTCCAGGAATTAGGAGTTGTGCCATAAAACAACATCAAATCATTGGAATCAAAAATTCCGTTAGAATTTTGATCTTGAACTTCAATGGCGTATTCATTTAAATCATCTTGATGAATTCCTGAGTTGCTAAAAGGAAGCTGGCCATGCCCATTCCCATACAAACGAATAGTAGCAGGGTCAAGCGTAGACATATCGAGCCCTAAACCGGCAAGAAAGTTATAATCCACTTTGTAAACTCCATTGAGAGTGACGCCAATTCGGTGCCAAGTTCCTGTAGCTAATACCGAGTTGGTCGCAAACTGACTTAGAGGTGCTATTCGGTTAGCATTTTCGCTAGACTGAATTTCAATATCAAAACTGAGCAGTTTTTCAACCTGACCTGATACAGCATTTATTCTCAAAGGAATGATAGAAACATTTGCAATTGGTTCTCTGCGAGAAATCAATACAGAAACCTCTATTTTAACTTGGTCTGAAAGGAAGGAGGTTGATCGACCAATGGAAATTAAAGATGCTTGATCAAGTGGTGCATATACTGCATTGTAAATTTTTGCAGTAGCGGATGTGCTTCCTAGAGGAAGCTTTCGGCTTTCAGTAAACAAAGGAAGAAAATCCCTTTCCGCATCATATGTTACACCTTCGAAACTGAGAAAGCTCCTCTTTTCTGTATCAGAAAACGCTGAATTAACCGGAGCAGACCAACGAATTTCTCTTTTATCCAATTTCAATACTTCCCGAGCATTTTGAGCAGAAGTATCTAAAATCAAACAAAAAAATGTACTAATAAGTAGAAAATGTCGTTTTAATTGAATTAATTGCATTATTGTTTATTTGGCATAGAAACTATAAAAGTAACAATTGCAACTAAACAAATGTATTTTGAATGGCAATTGCTTTTTTCGCTTAAATAAATTAACTTTGGTACATAAAATTTCATACCATTTTTAAAATCTCCTCGAAAACGCATAAAAGCACTAATTATTGCCGTCATTTCCCTTAAAAACGAATTATTTGAAACTGTTTCGTTTTTTTTTCGTAAAATTGTTCTCTTATTATTATAGCACCACAATATGTTTAAGCGCTTCGTAATTGTTTTGGGTCTAATTTCTACTGTTGGTTTGGGCGACTTGTTTGCTCAAGACCCTGAGTTTACTCAGTTTTACGCCAACCCTCTTTATCTAAATCCGGCTTTTGCGGGAACGGCTCGTTGTCCAAGAGTGTGTTTTAATTACCGTAACCAATGGCCTGGCATTTCTGGCACATTCGTTACTTATAGTGCTTCCTACGACCAGCACATTGATGAAATTGGTGGGGGAATTGGACTTATAATGACTAATGATCGTGCAGGACAAGCAACAATAAACACCACAAATATTTCAGGCATTTACTCTTACCAATTAAATGTATCCCGAGAATTTTCTATTAAAATGGGGCTTCAAGCCACATTTATGCAAAAATCGGTTGATTGGACTAAATTAAATTTCGGTGATATGATCGACCCTCGCCGTGGATTTATATACAATACAAATGAGGTTCCTGGAGTAACCAACAAGACGAATGTAGATTTTTCAGCTGGTGTACTAGGTTATAGCCGCAAATATTTCTTTGGATTTGCTGTTCATCATATAACAGAACCTGATGAAGGATTCCTCGGAACTTCCAAGCTTCCAATGAAATACACAGGACACGCAGGCGCTGTCATTCCTTTAGGTGGGAAGTACAGCGAATCTAGTATTTCACCGAACATTCTTTTCCAAAAACAACAGGATTTTCAACAATTGAATTTAGGTATCTATATCACAAAAGGCCCAATTGTGGGAGGTGTTTGGTACCGAAATGCTGACTCGTTCATTCTTCTTGTTGGGTTCCAGCAGGATTTATTTAAATTTGGATACAGCTACGACGTAACCATTTCTAAGCTAACGAATGCAACAGCTGGTTCTCATGAACTTTCTTTCCAAATGCAATTTCAATGCAAGCCAAAGAAGAAAAAGTTCAGAACAATAAGTTGCCCTTCTTTCTAAACTTTATTAATTTATTTTCGATACTAACATATCAAAAGAATTTTTTTTTCGTTATACCTAAAATAAAAAACACAACAAAAAAAATAGTCATGAATAAAGCCACGCTGCCGTTGATGCTTATTGCAGGAATCTCCATTTTAGCTTCCTGTCAAAAAGAACGTTCTAACATAACTGGTTGGAATTACAACGACCCTGACAACGGGGGTTTTGAGGTCGTACCCTACGAAGAACAAGAAACTGGACCTGGTTTAGTTTTCGTACAAGGCGGAACCTTTACAATGGGTCGTGTTGAGGATGATATTAATTACGATTGGAACAACCAGCCTCGTAGAGTCACCGTTTCTTCATTTTACATTGACGAAACTGAAGTTACAAATTTAAATTATTTAGAATATTTATATTGGACAGACCGAGTTTACCAGGCCGACTATCCAGAAGTTTTCGTTGGAGCACTTCCAGACACACTCGTTTGGCGTGAAAAATTAGCCTACAATGAGCCTTATGTGAATTATTATCTTCGTCACCCATCCTATAGGGATTACCCTGTTGTAGGAATAAATTGGCTTCAAGCTAGTAATTTTTGTAGCTGGCGTTCGGATCGCGTAAATGAGTTCATTCTTGTTCGCGAAGGAATCCTTGATTATGCTCCTGACCAAATAAATGAGGCAACATTTAACACCGACCACTACTTGGCTGGTGCTAAAGCGAACAACCCATATGTAGGAAATGTACTTCAAAATATTCCAAGTTTAAATCCAACAGGACCTGAAGATCGTATGGTACGTATGGAAGATGGAATACTACTTCCTAAATATAGACTTCCAACAGAGGCAGAATGGGAATATGCAGCATTTGGTTTGATTGGAAATACTATTGATGAGCGTGTAACTGACCGTCGTCTTTACCCTTGGAATGGACACCACGTTCGTAATGTTAATGAAGAATATATTGGACAGATGCAGGCGAACTACAAACGTTCAAATGGTGACAATATGGGTATTGCTGGAATGTTAAATGATGCCGCTGATATTACTGCCCCAGTTTATTCTTATTGGCCAAATGATTATGGATTATACAATATGGCCGGCAACGTATCTGAGTGGGTGCTTGATGTTTATCGTCCACTTAGTGGAACAGATGAAGATGATTTCCGTTCATTCCGTGGAAATGTATTCCAAACTCTTTTAGAGGATTCCTTAACTCCAGGAACTTATGCGGTTGAAGATTCTGTACGCTATGACATCGATAGTAATATCGTTTCTGTCCCAGGTGCTATTCGTTACCGCCAAGTGAGTACGTCATATAAAGAAGATAAACTGGACAAGCGCCGTAATTATAAATACTCGGACAACATCAACTATAATGACGGAGATTTAAATTCCTCTGTTTATTATACAGACCCGTCCGCTAATAAAAATAAAATGATGTATGAATTTGCAACACCTGAATCTCAAACATCATTCACATTAGTAAACGACAAAGTGCATGTTTACAAAGGTGGCTCTTGGCACGACCGTGCATACTGGATGGTACCTGGAACAAGAAGATATCTTGATCAGAACCAAGCTTCGTCTTACCTCGGTTTCCGTTGTGCAATGGATCGAGTTGGTAGCCCCGTTGGGCTAGGAGGAAAATAATTTTCAGACAAAAATACATGACGCTCTAAGTTCTACATAACTTAGAGCGTCTTTTTTTGCTAAACAAATAAAAACTCGTTGCGCTCCAAATGGAATTCACTAACACAGAAAAACTTTACGAAATTTTTCTTCTTCATCCGCAAGTTTGTACGGATACACGCAACGTACAAAAAGGGAGCATTTTTTTTGCTTTAAAAGGCAGCAATTTTAACGGAAATATTTTTGCTAAAGAAGCATTGTTAAAAGGCGCTGCCTATGTAGTAGTAGATGAAATACAAGAAACAAAATCCGAAAATTTTATTTTTGTTGAAGATGCGCTAACTGCATTGCAAAATCTAGCGCAGTACCACCGAAAAAAACTTGGGCAAAAAAAATTAAAAGTATTAGCGCTGACAGGAAGCAATGGTAAAACCACAACAAAAGAACTTATTGCACGCGTGCTTTCCAAAAAATTTAAAACACATTTCACAAGTGGAAATTTAAATAATCACATTGGCGTTCCACTCACTTTGCTACAGCTTAATGAATCGCATGAAATTGCAGTAATTGAGATGGGAGCAAATCATCAAAAAGAAATCGAATTTTTATGCGCTATTACAGAGCCCGATTTTGGATTAATTACAAATGTTGGCATGGCACATTTGGAAGGTTTTGGTGGGCCGCAAGGTGTGCTCCTAGGCAAGACAGAACTCTTTTCTAATCTATCAAAGAATGGTGGCTTTGCCTTTGTAATGAGTGACGACACGCGACTTTTAGAAATAGCTGGAGACATAGCGAAACAAACCTATGGAACAAACAACGACGCTACGATAAAAGGAAATTTAATTGAAGCAAATCCGTTTGTGGTATTTGAATGGCAAGGAAATGGAATTTCAAAACATACCGTTAGTACACAAATGATCGGCGACTATAACTTCATGAATTTAATTGCAGCGTGCGCAGTCGGGAATTATTTTGAAATTGATGAAAAAGAAATTGATGATGCTATTGCAAGTTATGTTCCAGACAACAACCGATCGCAACTTATCAATTGTGGTACAAACACTTTAGTCCTCGACGCTTATAACGCAAATCCTTCAAGTATGATTGCTGCAATTGACAATCTTGCAAGAATGAAAAACGAGAAAAAAATAATTGTTCTTGGTGATATGTTTGAATTAGGAGAAGAAAGTACATATCAACACCAGCAGATTGTAAATTTAATAGCAGAAAAAATCCCTGCAGCTACACTACTCCTTGTTGGTGAATTGTTTTCAAAAACAAAATACAAATACAATTCAATAAAATTTTCAGATTCAAAAAGTGCAGCGATATGGATCGGAATTAATTTCCCTTCCAATTCATTAATTTTAATTAAAGGTTCTAGAGGAGTGAAAATGGAACGCTGTGCTAATGTGCTAATGGATATTTAGCAAAGTCTGCACTGTTTTACCCCAATATGCTTCTCGAAATTACAATCTTCTGCACTTCACTTGTCCCTTCATAAATCTGCGTAATTTTTGCGTCTCGCATCAATCGTTCTACATGATATTCTTTTACGTATCCATAGCCACCATGCACTTGAACCGCTTCGGTAGTTACCCACATGGCAACTCGCGATGAAAATAACTTTGCCATTGCGCTCGATAAACCATAGTCCATGTGCATGTCCTTATGCCATGCTGATTTCAAACAAAGTAATCGGGCCGCTTCAATTTCTGTTGCCATATCGGCCAATTTAAAAGCGATAGCTTGGTGCTGATAGATAGGTTTACCAAAAGTTTTTCTTTCCTTACTATATGCCAATGCTAATTCATAAGCACCAGACGCAATTCCTAAAGCTTGCGCCGCAATTCCAATCCTTCCACCGGTCAAAGTTATCATAGCGAATTTAAAGCCAAAGCCGTCCTCCCCTATTCTGTTTTCCTTCGGAACTTTCACATCAGTAAACATTAGCGAATGGGTATCACTTCCGCGAATTCCCATTTTATTTTCTTTTGGTCCGACTACAAAACCTGGCAATCCTTTTTCGACAATAAACGCATTAATTCCCTTGTGCCCTTTTTCAATATCCGTTTGTGCAATGACTAAATAGACAGATGCGCTACTACCATTTGTAATCCAATTTTTTGTGCCATTCAATAAATAATAGTCCCCTTTATCTATTGCCGTTGTGCGTTGGGAAGTTGCATCGGAACCAGCTTCAGGTTCCGACAAACAAAATGCTCCAATAATTTCACCTGTTACAAGACGTGGAAGATATTTTTGTTTTTGTTCCTCGGTTCCATAAGTTTGGATTCCCCAACAAACAAGAGAATTATTGACAGACATGATAACAGAACTAGAAGCATCAACCTTTGAAATTTCTTCCATCGCAAGAACGTAGGAAATAGTATCCATGCCGCCGCCACCATACTTTGGGTCTACCATCATTCCAAGAAACCCTAGTTCCCCCATCATTTTTATTTGGTCTGTAGGAAATTTCTGATGCTCGTCGCGTTCTATAACACCTGGCTTTAATTCATTTTGAGCAAAATCGCGAGCGGCTTTCTGAATCATTAAATGTTCTTCTGAAAGTTCAAAATTGAGCCCTTGTGATAAATTTTTTAATGCCTTAGTTTCCATTGGACAAATATAAGATTTAACGAGGAAAATTGATTCGCATTTAGATAGAAATTAAATTTTTGGGGATTTTATGAAAGATTTTCGGTAAAATAATTCGTCCTTCGTAAATTCGGTTAATTATTCATACCTAAATTCATAGAAAATGATTGAAATCCTAGAAACAAGCATAATCGGCCTAATGTCGGGAACTTCCCTGGACGGGCTCGACATCTGCTTTGTTCGGTTTCGGGAAGTAGAAAATACTTGGCAATATGAAATCGAGGCCTCTGAAACTGTTTCATATTCTTCGGAATGGATTGCAAAATTACTTGATGCAGAAAAAATAACACACCCTTTTACACAAGAAAACAGAAATGAGGATAGTGAATTAATGAAACTGAATGTATTATACGGTGAATATTTAGGGAAGCAAGTTTTAAATTTTATTACTAAAAATAAGTTGAAAAAACCTTTATTTATCGCCTCGCACGGTCATACTATTTTTCATCAACCAGCAATCGGTTATACTTTTCAATTAGGTTGTGGTGCCACCATCAAAAAAACAGCTGAAATACCTGTTGTTTGTGATTTTCGTACGCTAGACGTGTCCTTAGGTGGTCAAGGTGCTCCGCTAGTACCAGTTGGCGACGCACTCCTTTTTAGTCAATATAAATATTGTTTAAACCTTGGTGGCATTGCAAATATTTCATTTGATCAAAATGGAAAACGACTGGCCTTTGATATTTGCGCAGTAAATTATGTGTTCAACCGATTAGCAAAAAGATTAGGTAAAAATTATGACGAAAATGGTGATTTAGCAAATGTAGGAACTTGCATACCCGCACTCTTACAACAACTCAATGCCCTGCCTTACTATACTAAGCTAGCCCCAAAATCTCTTGGGCGCGAATGGATAGAGACTGAAATATTTCCGCTACTAACAGAAAATTATAAAACAGAAGATTTACTTAGGACGTACACGGAACATGCTACTGAACAAATTGCAAATGTTATTCAATTGCAAGGAGAATTGCTGCTAACAGGCGGGGGAACACACAATACCTTTTTTGTTAATCAATTAAGAAAAAAATGTTCCGTTGAAATTATCATTCCTGATTTAGCAACAATTAATTTTAAAGAGGCGCTAATATTTGGATTTTTAGGTTTGCTAAAATGGAATAACCGAATTAATACATTAGCAAGTGTTACAGGTGCAAGTAGGGACAGTAGCGGTGGAAGTATTTTTAAATAATGTTTAAAAATTATCGTCTTCGTAAAATGTTTCCTCGTCTTCGTCACTATCTAAACTATCAACATCTATTTCTTCGAGTTTGATTTTTTTATCATCTACCTCAAACTCATCTGATTGATCCTCCTCGTCTGATTTTTCAAATTCTTCCTCAGGCATATCGTCATCCAATTCATTGTCCGTAACATTTTCATCTTCCTCAGTTTGATGAATATTTTGTTTTACGGTTTTTTTTTCTTCGCTTGACATATCGCTCATTTTGATAGAAAATTTATTGGACTGCTTTTTAAAACTCAAGTTTTATATTCCGTAAAGTTATAAAGGTTTTGGGGACTCGTAATAATTTAATATACATTTAACTGCTTTTTATCCCTAAATTTAAAACTCGTAAAATTAAAGAATGCATTTCGTACTTTAGCACTTTAAAAGAAATCAAAAATGAAAAAATTACTTAACGATTTTGAAAATAAAAAACCGGAAATTATTTTTGAATGGAAAGATGCGGAAACTGAAGCGGAAGGATGGATTGTAATTAATTCTTTAAGAGGTGGTGCAGCAGGCGGCGGAACGAGAATGCGTAAAGGGCTAGATCGTCATGAGGTGGAATCGCTTGCAAAAACAATGGAAGTGAAATTCACAATTGCAGGACCTCCAATTGGTGGTGCTAAATCTGGCATCAACTTCGATCCGGCCGACCCACGTCGCAAAGGCGTTCTTGAACGTTGGTTTAAAGCGGTAATGCCTATTCTTAAAAATTATTATGGAACTGGTGGTGATTTAAACGTGGATGAAATTCATGATGTGATAGCAATTACACAAAAATATGGCTTGCTCCATCCACAGGAAGGTGTTGTACGTGGGCATTTTGGAGATGGAGACAACATTGCATCAAAACGTATTGATCAACTGCGTGAAGGTGTAGTTAAAAAAATTACAGATAAAAAGTTTGTGCCTATTGAAGGTTTGGCTATCGCCGATATGATTACTGGGTATGGAGTTGCTGAATCAGTAAAACACTACTACGATATTTGGGGCGGTGACATAAAAGGGAAGCGTATAATTATCCAAGGTTGGGGAAATGTGGCTTCTGCAGCTGGGTATTATTTTGCACAAATGGGAGCACGAATTACAGGAATCATAGATCGAGATGGGGGAATTATTGAAACAGCGGGTCTGAGTTTTGAGCAGACAACACATCTTTTTAATACTAAAAGCAATAACAAACTTGTTGGCGAGAATTTGCTTTCGGTGGAGGATGTACAAAAACGTGTGTGGGCTTGTGGGGCGGAAATTTTTATTCCTGCAGCGGCATCACGATTAGTTACAAAGAATGAAATTGACACGATGATTAATCATGGGCTCGAAGTGATTGCTTGCGGGGCGAATGTACCTTTTGCTGACAAAGAAATATTTTTAGGGCCAACAGGGGAATATGTTGATGATCGAATCAGTTTGATTCCTGATTTTATTGCAAACTGCGGAATGGCAAGAGTATTTGCTTATCTGATGCAAGAAGATGCTGTACTAACTGATGAAGCAATTTTTAGTGATGTCTCAATAACTATAAAAAAAGCCCTTGAGAAAGTACACGCCATAAATTCAGAAAAAAGTAAAATTGCTAAAGCTGCATTTCAAATTGCATTGAAACAATTAATTTAAAAATTAACAAGCTAAATTATTTTAGGTCACCTGGTTTCCAAGGAAAAGTACGACCTAACATATTTTGCAATTTACTATTCCATTTTTCAAAATGTGTTTCTAAAAATTGACGGCTGGCATCATCGATTGGGGTTTTATCCGCACTTGTATTTTGTGGAGTAAAATCTAGCGGCTGGAAGGGTGGTAAATTAAGAAAGCTAAGTACCTCTGCAAAAGCTTTTGGCGTATCCACAAAAAAATCTTCAGCACAAAGAATATGCACCCTTTCTTTATCGAAAACTTCCAACCAAGGCGGAAGCAATTCAGCATATTGGCCACGGGTACGATAGCCAAGTCGTTGTCGACAATAATTATGTGCCATCTGAGCACCTTCATTGATACGCGCATCTTCTTTTATGAGCGCCGTATAAAAATCCAATCCTTCCAATCCATTTCGCACAAACATTTTATAATGAGAATGGGCTCTTATCACCGGATTACGCAACATAATTATAATTCGGGCATCAGGAACTAGACTTTTAATTCTTTGGGCTGCTTGAGGGTGGTCAAAATAATTGGTAGTCGCATCAAACGTCATACATTCCTGTCCAACATTTTTTGAGGTCTTTCTAATTGTTGTTACACGCGGAAAATTCGGCAAGTAAAAAGAAAGTCCTTTTTCATACCGTTGATTGTTACCAAAAAAAAATGGTTCTTTAAGCTGAGGGGAAAGAATGCAAGGATGTTGGCTTAATAAAGTTGACAAGGAAGTGGTGCCTGATTTTTGCGCGCCTACAATAAAAATTTTGGGGAATGCTCTTTGGGCTAATAAATAGTTTCTGATGATGCCTGGGGGCTTAGGAGCATCATGTGAAATTAGACTATCTAAATAACCTAGGGAATTAAACACGCTCTAAAAATAGCTATTTTTTCTTTTTCGAGTCTCTAAAATTATCATTACGCAAAACGGTCTTTTTTGAGAATTGAGAAGCAAAATAGAATGAATTAACATTGAAGTGTTGACAATCGGAGCGATGAGCAAAGCAGGAACTACGATGATTTTGATAATTTCGGGTCATTGTTTTCGTTATACAATCACCTTAACCGATAATTATGTTTCATACCATTCTTCTACAAGTACAGGCAGCAACTGACACACTCCAGCAAGCTGCAACGGGAATTGTGTCGCCTATTTTAAATCCGACGCCAAAGCAAGATATCACAACGCCTTTTAAAATGTTAACCGAAGGAGGCTGGGTAATGATTCCTATGGTTATTTTTCTTTTAGTGGCTATTTATTTTACCATCGAGCGCCTTGTAGTTATTTCAAAAGCAGGAAAAGTTGATCGCAATTTTTCACATAACATCAAAGATTATATTTCAAATGGGAAAATAGATACCGCGCGGGAGCTTTGTCGTTCACAAAACACCCCCGTTGCGCGTGTAATTGAAAAAGGTATTTCAAGATTGGGAAAGCCAACACGAGAAATTTCTGAGGCAATGGAAACAACAGGACGACTTGAAATTACTCGCGCTGAAAAGCACTTGCATTTTATAAGTCTTATTGCGCGCGTTGCACCCATGCTTGGTTTCATTGGAACAATTTTCGGCGTAATCGTTATTTTCCGTGACATCGCAAATTCAGGAGGAGAGGTAAGTATTCAAAATATTTCTCATGGACTATATTTAAAAATGTTTTCCTCGGCAGCTGGCTTAACAGTCGGAGTTCTTGCCTTTATGATGTATCACTTTTTGAATACAATGTTAGATAACCTTGCGAAAAAAATTGAACTGAATACATTGGAATTTTTAGACCTAATTAACGAGCCCTCTAAATAATAATTACTGACGAATTCCGTTTTTATTAACACAATAACAACCATGCAACTTAGACGCAAACAAAAAGAAGGTGCTGAAGTATTCACAGATTCGCTGAACGATATCATGTTCTTTCTATTGTTGTTTTTCATCATTCTTTCAACGATGGCAAATAGAAATGCAATCAAACTCGAATTACCAAGTTCCAAAAAAGTGGAACAAATGCAGCAGAAACAAATTCTTTTGCAAGTAGATGCGAACCATAATTATTCAGTAAATAATGTAACCATAACGATTGACCAAGTAGAGCCAGTGCTGAAGGCAGAAGCAAAAGAAAAAAATAATAACAATGTAACTTTGGTCCTTGACAAATCACTTTCCATTCAAGACTTAGCGGATATCATGCAAATTGGAAGTAAGCTTGGTTTAAAGATGGTATTGTCAGCTAAAACCTCAAAATAAAATGGTGGCGACGTTAATTATGTCTACCGACAATAAAAAGGATGAGCGACAAGCACGCGTCATTTCTTGGATTTTAACTGCATGCATTGCCATGCTACTCTTCTTGATATTGTTCCTAATAAAAATCATTACTCCTAGCCCCGCAATTCCTCCCGACCCTGAGGCAATGACACTTGAAATTGGATTGATTACTGGCAGCGGCGGTGATGCGGAAACACAAGGTGGTGGCTCGAGCGGAAATACCGGAACTCCAGGAATGCAAAATCCTTCCGATGCCTCGACAGAACAACCGAAAAATCCTACAGCAAATGGTAATGTCACCGATGCAAATTCGAGTAATAACACAGCAACAAATTCGAATGAAACGGGTACAGCAAAAGCGCCAACACTAAGCAAAAGTATGCTAGCAGCAATTGCTAATTTTAATAAAAATAAAGGCAAAGCATCCATTACTATTGGTGGCGACGGGAAAGGAGATCCATACACTGGTGGATTAGGAAACGGATCAGGTAGCGACCAAGGAACTGGACAGGGAGATCCCGGAACGGGTGGAACTGGCGGACAAAATGGCACCTCTCAATCAGGAAATGCAAAGCGTGTGCGGCACATATTGTCTAAACCAGAAATTGTAAATCCAACGCAAGAGGAAGGAAAAGTGGTAGTCAATGTTTATGTTAACCGTTTGGGAAAAGTAACAAAGACAGAAGTCAATTCGAATGGATCAACAACAATGAATTCGGTGCTTAGGTCAACTGCAACACAATCTGCGTACAAAATTATTTTTGATGCAGATCCAATGGGTCCTGAGCTCCTAATTTTACCACTTGATATTTATTTTACATTGAAGTGAGTTATAAGCAAACACTGGAATATCTCTACAGTTGTTTGCCTATGTTTCATCGCATAGGCGCTCCTGCTTATAAAGCTGACCTTTCCAATACAATTACAATTTGTAATGCGCTAGGTAATCCTTCAACTAAATTTCGTTCGGTGCATATTGCGGGTACAAATGGAAAAGGTTCCACTTCGCATTTGCTCGCGGCGGTTTTACAAGAGGCGGGTTACAAAACAGGACTTTATACTTCCCCTCATCTCAAAGATTTTAGAGAACGAATTCGCATCAATGGAAAAATGATAGCTAAACCTCGTGTTGTGAAATTTGTTCAACAACATAAAAAATTATTCGACAAAGTTGAACCATCATTTTTTGAATGGACTGTTGCATTAGCTTTCGATTATTTCGCAGCAGAAAAAGTTGACATTGCAATTATCGAAACAGGATTGGGAGGAAGACTGGATTCAACAAATGTGATTAGGCCAGTTGTTGCAGTAATTACAAACATCAGTCTTGACCATACCAATCTATTGGGAAAAACAGTAATAAAAATTGCTACTGAAAAAGCGGGAATAATAAAAAAAGGAATTCCTGTTGTGATTGGAGAAACCCAAGCAGCAGTCAAATCTGTTTTTGAAAAGAAAGCAAAAAAAGAAAAATCTCCAATGCGATTTGCAGATGAAGAATTTCAATTGAAAAAAATTCGTCACAAAAACTCAAGTCCTCCCCTACTTATCGCTGATGTTTTTGCAGGGAAAAATGAAGTGCTTAAAAATTTGGGTTGCGCATTAGCTGGAAATTATCAGCGTAAAAACATCGCGACGGTTCTCACATCAATTGATGTGCTTCGTGAAAATGAATTTGTAATTTCAGAAAAATCAATTCGAAAGGGATTTGCAAACGTTTCTCAACTTACAGGGTTGCAGGGTCGGTGGCAAATTATTTCTAAAAACCCATTGACAATAGTTGACACCGGTCATAACGAAGCTGGAATTATTGAAGTGATGAGCCAACTAAAAAAAACGCCGCATAAGCATCTACATATAGTGTTGGGGATGGTCAACGACAAAGACCCATCACTTATTTTAAACCATTTTCCCAAAAAAGCGACATATTATTTTTGCAAAGCAAACTTACCTCGCTCCCTGGATGAAGCTGCATTGAAACAATTAGGCAGTACCTTTAATTTGAAAGGGGAATGTTACAATTCGGTGCGAAAGGCGCTAAAAACTGCACAGTCAAAAGCTAAGAGAGGAGATTTGGTTTTCGTTGGTGGAAGTACTTTTGTTGTAGCAGAAACCTTATAAAATTTTTAGTGGGACGTACGGGGTTCGAACCTGTGACCTCTACCTTGTCGAGGTAGCGCTCTAAACCAGCTGAGCTAACATCCCAATAATTAACAAAAAATTCGCTTCTCCAAAGCGAATTTTTTGTTGTGGGAGCTACTGACGAAATATCGAAACAATTGTTAGACGAAATTGAGAAATTAGCAAATTTAGAACCATATTTTGAAATATTAAAATCATCTTCTCTTATTATTTTCGATCCATTAATCACGACACTCAGTCATTATAATTATTCGATTAATCAAGATAAAAGTTTTCCTGAATATAAAAAACGGTGTCAATAAACTGCAATACACCATTTTCTGTCAATACATTTTCATCATGCAAATCTTCCAAAATAATACATAAATCAGGATTGTGGTAATCATTATTTCTTGTATTGATAAACCCGTTTGCATGCATGAATTTTTTAACACCCTCTAAATCGGTTTTTTCTGTGGCTCTTACAAAAGGTTGAGTTACAACAGCAAGTATTGAATCATCTTGACTATTATAGAATCCTAAGAGTTCGTAGGCTGTATCCGGAAAGAAATAATTATGTAATAACAGATTGTTCAGGTAATCTTCCCACGAATTATAAAAGATAGCATCGTTTAACTTAATAACGTTTTTCCCATCTTTTAAATAAACCTTTTGTTCGGCACCTTCAGATACATAGTTTTCGATAGCAACATCTGAAAACCATACATTATTTTTGGTAATATAGTCTTTTAAGACTTCTGTTTCTTGCTTTTTGTAGAGCTTTGACTCTTTAACCAATTTACTTGTTCTTTGGCTTCTTTTAAGGTAACAGGCTGTTGCTTGGATAACTGCTCCATTCCTAACTTGGCTCTTTCCTGAAATGATACGTTGTAATTCATGTTTCATTTTATAATAATCAAAGATACGATATTTTCAAAAATATAGCAAAATGGAAAACGGTAGGTATAAAAACAGAAAAGTGTAGAAAATCTCATTTCTCTACACTTTTTCCATCCGTGGGACGTACGGGGTTCGAACCTGTGACCTCTACCTTGTCGAGGTAGCGCTCTAAACCAGCTGAGCTAACATCCCAATAATTAAAAAAAAATTCGCTTTTAAAAAGCGAATTTTTTGTTGTGGGAGCTACAGGGTTCGAACCTGTGACCCCCTGCTTGTAAGGCAGGTGCTCTGAACCAGCTGAGCTAAGCTCCCAATACCCGTTTTGCGGGCTGCAAATATAGCTTGTTCCTCAAACACAGCAAAAATTATTTAAGAATCCTTCAATTATAGGTAAAATACCCCTTTTTGACCCAAATCGCTAACACAATGGCAAATGAGGGAACTGAAATTTTTGATTTCATCCTTTTGTTTACTAATTCCATCAATAAGAAAGAAATGACAATCCGGGGCTTTTTTGATTTTGATTGAAAGTCTCTTTTTCGTTCTTAATTTTTTGCTCTTTAATTAGATTAGCTTATTGTTTTTTTGAAAAAGTTTTAAATACTGATACCTGAACTTCATTATTATTGATATTAGACGCTTTTAAAGTTGCAGCCAAAGCAATTCCGGCAATTCATTTATTTCGCCATACACAATTGCATTTTGTTCATATTCATTTCCTAATGCTATCGCTCGTTCTTTTGTAATTCCAAGGATTAAAAAACTCTTCTCTGGTTTCCAGGATGGATCTTTGCCTACACCCTCTCCTTCAAAGTATTTATAGTTCACAATTTTATTTCGAAGATCTTTTAAACGATGCTCATTTTGCTCTACAGTCAACACTTTTGAATAGGGATTAAATGGAGTAATGTAAGCCCATTTTTCAAACCCTTGTTCAAAAAGTAAATTGTTCAGCAAGTCGTTATTCTTTCCAATTTTGATGGTGATGGATAGCTCAAAAACATTGAAATCCGTTTCAGTGTAAGCTTTTAATAGTTCTTTATTCATGATTTAGTTGCTATAGAATAATGGTGTTAATGTTATAAAAGCCAGCAATATTATCAAGTTTGTAATTCAAATATTCTATGTCTAATCTTCTCTTCATTCCTGTAAAATTAAAAAACTCTTCAGCGTTAAGGCTTGGCCTTTTGTCAGACATAATATCGATACTCAAAGGCTCATTTATTCCGGGAGCATAACAGACCTTTACCATAGATTCTTTCGCACCATTCTTTACCATTTCAAGCGCAAAGTTCCTGGTATTAATTGCACCTAACCTGTCGATGTGAGAAAGATCTTTTCCATACATAGCGCCTCCGCCAATCGGTATACGGGGCCCATAATAATCCATCGCCAGTTTCCTTCCCGTTTGCCCGTTATCACCATCGCTGCCACCATTTAACAAAGGTCCGTTCGGATTTATCATAACTTTAATGTCCTTCCATTCAGTAACCCATCGCTGATCTATATTCTGTAAAGTAAGATATGCTTTTTGAATTACTAAATGCACCTCATCGGTAAAATCAATGAATGATTTTTTTTCTGTCTGCTGCATGGTAATGAGAATGGTGTTGACCTGCCAGCCTGAATTGTCTTCATTCATTACCACAAGAATTTTTCCGTCAGGTCCTTGTTTCTTTAAAATGCCATTCTCTATGGCATGAATAAGATGCTCTCTAAAATACCAGCATAAAAAATGTTCAGGCGGCAGAAATTTTGTTTTTGCGTCGTAGCCGGCATAACCAATTACAATCGATTGGTCATTTACAAAATTTGTCCACTTACGCGGATCCTCATTTATGCGGCAAATATGATCGTGTATTTTATACTTCCTGACATCAATATGATTTTCCGCTGAATATCCTATTTCTTCTCCCACAGAAACTATGATTTCCGATGACGAGAATGGCAATTTGTTCCTCGTTGCAATTCCACCGGTTAGAAAAATTTGGTCAGACCATACCGAGACTTCAATCTGCGCATAGCCCTCCTTGTCTGATTTATATAATTCCCTGATGAATCTGTCTGATATGAGGTCGCAGAATTTATCGGGATGTCCGTTGAGGACCACTTCTGAGTATCGTTTCATTTTAGATTTTAGTTAGTTGATGATATTTGATATTGTTCTTTTCGAATTGCGAAGGATTGCCTTCAGCACTTACAATCACCCAAATATTTTTTGTGTTTATTCCTGCAAGTAGCATTGCGTCTATGTCTTCGGTGTAACCATCGGTTACGATTAAACTCTTTTTGAACTTCATTTTCTTAATATGGTCAAAGACACAGGATATGCTTGTTCCGCCTGATGAATGGTATATTAAAGAGCCATTTTGAAAAGTTGCCTCACTTACTGCATCAGAGAAAACCCATAGCGGCTTTTTGATTTCATTCTTGAAACTATGAAGTAGGGAAATTATCAAATCAATTTCAGGGTTCATGGAACCACTTACATCAAAGTAAATATTCACAGTTTCGGATGATTGCGGAAGACAAATAATAGTTGCGGACATTGGAATAATTTTGTTGAGTGAATAGGTTGCAATGGCTCTCCTGTCCGTATTGCTTAATACGGGGATGAATATTTTTTTTTCAGAAAGCTTATTTTTCTTCTTGTCATCATCAGTCAGGCATTTTTTTAAAATGGAATGTGTTGAATTTCTCCATTTACTCACTTTCATTTTTTTGATTCGTTTTTCTTCGTCATTTAATCCATCCGCACTTCCTCGCGTCCCCGGTTTATTCCAGATCAGTGACCCATCCATTTTCTTAAGAATTTCATCAAGTATTTTCCGATTCTCCGGAGATATTTCAGAAGGAGAGTGATTGCCCACAAACAAGATTGTTTCCTTTGAATTAATCACCCCTTTTTGAAAAAGGTATTGTAACAGCTCGTATAAATTATCTCCGGAGAATTTACCTGCATAAACATCTTTTCTGATAGCCAGAAAATCATCCGAAGCATTTTTATCATCATCATATGGAGGACTTAATAAAGTTTGAATGCCCTCATCCTTATAGTACCGGCTAAAAAATGATGAAAATTCAGAACCGTATACGCGATGAATAATAGAGTTGATAATTGAGTCCAGTGCAAGATTCAACAAGGGTGTATTGAATTTGTATTTTTCAGTGTGCTGCAGCAATACGTGAAGGAATTCATGCATGAGACAGCATTTAATATCATTCTCTTCTATTGCATGTGCATCAAAGAAAGATTTGTTTATCAACAATGCCGGGCTGTGTGCTATGGTCACGGCAAGCGTTCGAACCTGATCGGTAAATCGTATTTCACAAATTTTAAAAAGTGCGTTGCAGGCAAAAGCATTCTCTTCTGCAAATTCCGCTACAATATGGCGTATCTGATTTTCAGTCCAGTTCATAAAATTTATTTAAATCTATTTTGATTAATTTGATTTTTCTTTCAAGTCTTTTTCGCGTGTATATCCTTGAGCTTTCTGGGAGATAATGTGTTTCACTGCACATCGATAAAATGATGGCTGAACGAAGTATGCTCCTGTCATCCTGTTTAGTGGATTCAAATAATTCCAGTTCAATGTTATCAGCTGATATAACAAGCAGTTTTTCTGAAGGCAGAAGGATTTGCTTATTGATTGCCTCCCAAGAACGAATGTTCAAATTTCTGCCAACCCCAAGTGCCCAGCTTTCAAGGTCATTATTTTCTTCGGGAATTTTAAGTCCAATGAGCTCGCTGGTAAGTATTCCACTTTTATTTTTAAAGAAAGAATTCTTTATTTCTTCCGTCCTGACACGTGACCTTGGACCACCCATATTGTTCAACACGTTTGAAGATGTTGCTCCATTCGTGCAAATAATTTCCTGATCTTGTTTAGACATGAGAATTATTTTTTTGACCTATTAAGAACATAATTCTTTGCCTGAGTGAAACACTGATTGAATTCTTCCTCAATTATTTCAGGTTCAGGGATCAGAATATTTTCAGTGATGAGGTATAGAAACAATTGTTTTGCCCGTTGTATTCGCTTGTCATCATTTTTTGAGAACCGGCTTAAATACTGAAGGCAATTTGACCAAGATGGATGAATCGAATCCGTTGCTCCATTATTTTCACGCCATTCCATTTTTCCATCAACATATAATATCTTTTTTGCAATTTTAGATAATTCATTGTATGCTTCTTCATTGACAAGATCGCATTCACTCAGCAAGGGAAACAGGCAGAAAGAAAAAATTGCTGCACGTGATTTACTTTCCCTTGCAAGAAGTTGAATTACTGCCAGGCTGCGCACATCAGTTTCTACCGGGTCCTGAAAAAGCATTTTCAGTTTATCCTTCAGTTTATTCTTCCATAAAAATTCTGATATCCACTTTTCATCGGGGTTCGATTCAAATGTCAGCCGCACAGCTTCTGAATGTGCTGAATCAATTAAATGTTGTGGCACATGATCTTTATAAGCGCGATGAGGCAGACTCCAGTTGAGGACAAGCTTATACAGACTTTTTCGGTTGTTTTCATTTAACTTAATGTCGTTTGCATTTGCAACACAAAGCAGGGCGGTAATATTTCTTGCAAGCAATCTTGCTCTTCTTGGGGAGATGCGGAGACCGGCTTCGGTAAGCAGCGATGTGGCAAGCCGGCAATAACTGACCACCTCAGGATACGGATGCGTGATGCAGGCATTAAAAACTGGTTTGAGTTTCGCTATAAACTGTCTTAGAGTTCCATTATCATTTGAAATAGTATTTTCTCCTGCAGGATATATGACTGATTCCTGTTCTTTTTTTGTGAGTTGAAGCCAGTCAGGAACTTCAATAATGAAGGCAAAGCGGTCAGCAAGTGCCTGGTCAAGCGGCTGACTTCCTTCATAATGGTCATCGCCTTCACCGGATTCAAAAGAAAACGGATTCATTGCAGCCCAGCGATAGCATAACTTTTCAAGTGGAATCCCCTGAATTTTCTTTTCATGAATGATGGAGAAAAATTTATTCTGAGTTTCGGGCTTACAACGACTCAGTTCGTCAATAAGAACTGTTTCAGTTCCCCATATTGTAGCAGGGGTTGGAAGAAAGATTACTTTTTTCCCTTCCTCATCCGGAACCGGAAAACCAATGAGGTCATCAAAAGAAATCAAGCTGGCATTGTAATGCCTGTTCTCTAATCCAAGTGCTTCTGAAATGCTGTTCAGTAAAAATGTTTTACCTGTGCCTGCTTTCCCGATTAATAAAATCGGATCTTCAGAAATCAATGCAGCTAGAATCAGTGGCTCTACTTCATCAAAGCCATAAACACCAATGGTGTTAAGAAATTTGTTTTTTATTTGCATAGTGTAGTATATGGTTTTAGTTGGTTTATCAGCTAAACCACCACAACTACAATAAGGATTTCCAGGGTATTCCTTTATTTTTGTTGACCTGTAGGTCCTCATCGTTTTACCACCGTTTGCTTTTTTTGCTCGGTTGGTTTCTGCTTTTAAACAGAATCGTGATGATTATGAAGCAAAGGTAAAACTAATTTTTATTAGAAAACAAATTAAATGCAAAATATATTTTAAACTAATATTCCTTGCTCTCAAATATCCTTCTCTTTGCCCTATCAATTAGGGAAAATAAATGCTGAAACTTGAAATTCTGATTTCGTACATTTGATTTATGAATTCATCCAAAAGAACTAGGCCCTTACTGCTTTTTTACATCCTTGTAATTTATGTATTCATCCAATTTGGGTGGTGGGCCTATTTGTTAATCCGATTAAATAATAACGTGGCATTGGTGTCCCAAAAAGTTCTTGTCTTAAAATTACAAGAAGCTACAATCAACAAAACAGAATTACTAAAGGAAGAGGACGCGCTAAAAAACAAACTGTATAAACAATGGTTAATGATTTTTGGAGAAGGTTCTGTCTTCTTTATTTTATTAGTACTCGGAATTTTAAGAACAAAAAATAGTTTCAAAAAAGAAGTTGAGCTTTCGACCCAGCAAAGAAATTTTATACTTTCAGTAACACACGAACTAAAATCACCTCTTGCTTCAATTCGATTACAGCTTGAAACAATACAAAAGCGTTCCTTACAAAAAACGCAACAAGAAGAAATGCTAATTGACGCAATTGAAGATACGGATCGTCTGAATGTACTTGTAGAAAACATACTAGTTGCTGCAAGAATTGACAACCATTCCTATTCTCTCTCTAAAGAAAGTGCAAATTTATCTGAAGTTGTAAAGGGCTTGACTGAAAAAGCAAGTGCTGGTTTTGCTCGCAACCATCAAATTAAATGTAAAATCACAGAAAATATTTACAGTTCGTTTGACAAAATAGGGTTTCATTCCATTTTCATTAACCTACTTGAAAATGCAGTTAAATATTCTAAGCTAGGTACCGAAATTAAAGTTTCGTTAAGCACAATACATAAAGCAATTGTTATTTCAATTGCTGATCAAGGTCTTGGTATTGCAAAAGAAGAGAAGCAACAAGTTTTTACACGATTTTATAGAGTTGGTAACGAAGAAACTCGTTCAACTAAAGGAACAGGACTTGGTTTATATATTGTTCAATCGCTTTGCGTTGCACATGGCTGGGTGGTGAGCGTAACAGATGCTCCTAGCGGCGGAAGTATTTTTGAAATTACAATTCCAACAACATGACAAACAATAAAGCTGTTTTAATTATTCTCGATGGTTGGGGAATTGGCGACGGAACAAAATCTGATGCTATCGCAAATGCAAAAACCCCTTTTTACAATTCTTTAATTGCGAATTATCCACACAGCACATTAAAAACTTCAGGCGAAGACGTTGGCTTGCCCGCTGGTCAAATGGGGAATTCTGAAGTAGGGCATTTAAATATTGGTGCAGGAAGAGTTGTTTACCAAGATCTCGTAAAAATAAATTTGGCCTGTCGGAATAATTCTATTGACAAAAATCCTGTCTTGCTCGAAACTTTTAACTATGTAAAACAAAATAAAAAATCGCTACATCTAATTGGATTAGTTTCTGATGGTGGCGTTCATTCTTCACAAGAGCATTTACACCATTTGCTAAATGTTGCCAAAGAAAATAATCTTGAGAATGTATTTGTTCACGCCTTCAGCGATGGAAGAGATACGGATCCGAAAAGTGGTTATGGATACATAGAGCAGTTGCTCGCGCACATGAAGCTAAGCACAGGAAAATTAGCGAGCATAACAGGACGATATTATGCAATGGATCGCGACAAAAGATGGGAACGAGTGAAGGTTGCGTATGATGGATTGGTAAATGGAATTGGAACAAATACAACTAACGGATTGACGGCAATAAACCAATCGTATAACGAAGGAATTACCGATGAGTTTATAAAACCAATTATTATTACAAATGCCGACGGATTTCCTATTGCAACAATTAAAGAAGGCGATGCTGTTATCTGTTTTAATTTCAGAACTGATCGTTGTCGTGAAATCACATCTGTTCTTACTCAAAAAAATCTTCCCGATTATGGAATGCAAATAATTCCACTCTTGTATATAACAATGACCAATTACGATCATGCTTTCAAAAACATACAGGTCATGTATGCTAAAGATGATTTAAAAATGACCATGGGAGAAGTTGTATCAAAAGCAAACCTAAAGCAAATTAGAATTGCTGAAACCGAAAAATACCCACACGTCACTTTCTTTTTCTCTGGAGGAAGAGAGCAAGAATTTCAGGGCGAATCCAGATTGATGATTCCTTCACCTAAAGTTGCTACCTACGATTTACAACCAGAAATGAGTGCATTGGAAGTTACCAATGCCATTGTTCCTGAACTTGAAAAGGGTTCTGCCGATTTTGTTTGTTTGAATTTTGCAAATACAGATATGGTTGGGCATACAGGCGATTATGCTGCGGTAGTGAAGGCGGCAGAAACGGTAGATGCTTGCCTTCAAAAAGTCGTTGAGGCGGGAATCAAAAACAATTATTCTTTTATAATAATAGCCGATCATGGAAATGCGGACTTTATGATTAACGCAGATGGAAGTCCAAATACGGCACACACCCTAAATCCGGTTCCTTGCGTGCTTATTGACCCTCGTTTCAAAAAAATAAATAACGGCAGATTAGCCGACCTCGCTCCAACACTTTTAAACATGATGGGCGTGGCTATTCCAGAGGAAATGACTGGAACAATATTAATAGATTCCTAAGCAATGGTGCTGAAAAATACAAAATCAGAGCATCTTCGACTTAATATGAATAGCTGTTCCTAAGCTATATAGAACTTTATTTTTCACAAAAGTGCGATTTTACTTGACAAGGGGGGGGCGATAAGGATATATTTGCGCCCGTTTGAACTATAAGCCAAAGACAAAATTGTTTTTCTATAGCTGCATTCATTTTATTTTCACACGATCTCAAAGGTCGTAAAATATCGATTTCTTATTATGAAATTATCCCAATTCAAATTTCACCTACCGCTTGATTTAGTTGCTGATTATCCAGCCAAAAACCGCGACGATTCTCGTTTGATGGTCATTGACCGCAAGACAGGCAAAATAGAACATAAAGTTTTCAAGGACATCATTAATTATTTTGACGACGGTGATGCGATGATTTTGAATAACACTAAAGTTTTTCCTGCTCGCCTTTATGGTAACAAAGAAAAAACAGGCGCAAAAATTGAAGTGTTTTTGCTTCGCGAGTTAAATCGTGAGTCGCGACTTTGGGACGTTTTGGTTGACCCTGCAAGAAAAATTAGAATTGGCAACAAACTTTATTTCGGTGAGAATGACAATCTAGTTGCTGAGGTTATTGATAATACAACAAGCCGTGGACGAACCCTGCGATTCTTGTTTGATGGTCCATTTGAAGATTTTAAGAATACTATCGAAGCATTGGGTAACACGCCAATACCAAAATATATCAAGCGAGTGGTGAATGATGATGATAAAGATAGGTACCAGACTATTTTCGCTGAAGTAGAAGGCGCTGTTGCGGCACCAACTGCGGGCTTACATTTCTCCCGCGAACTCATGAAGCGACTTGAACTAAAAGGTATTTCTTTCCCAACAATAACAATGCACGTTGGCCTTGGCAGCTTCAGACCAGTAGAAGTAGAAGATCTTACTAAGCACAAAATGGAGTCTGAAAAATTAGACATTCCGGTGTTAAGTACCGAAGTCATAAATCAAGCGAAGAAGAACAAAAAACGAATTTGTGCAGTAGGGATTACTACTATGCGGGCAACAGAGACGTATGTATCAACCGATGGTTATTTAAAACCTTTCAGTGGCTGGACAAATAAATTTGTTTTCCCTCCACACGATTTTGCAATCGCAAATTGTATGGTTACCAATTTTCATCCTCCGGAGTCTACACTTTTCATGATGACAACAGCTTTCGGCGGGTATGACCTTACGATGAAAGCTTACAAAGAAGCCGTAAAAGAAAAGTACCGTTTCCTTTCATATGGTGATGCGATGTTGATTATCTAATTTTTTTTCTGAAATTGCAAAGATGAAAAGATATGCAATTATTGTTGCGGCAGGAAAGGGAACGCGAATGCAATCCCCCACCCCTAAACAATTTTTAAAATTAGATGGTAAGCCACTAATCCTGCACAGCATTGACGCTTTTGCGGAATTTGATCCTGCTATTATAATTATTCTTGTTATCCCTGGCGACCAATTTTCAGTATGGGAAAAGATAACTTCTGAATTTGAACTTCCCATTTCCGTTCAGATTACAGCAGGTGGAGAAACACGATTTGATTCAGTGAAAAATGGTCTAGCCCTAATAACTGATCAGGATGCGATTGTTGCGGTGCACGATTCTGTGCGTCCCTTAGTTACAGTTAAAACTATCTCCAGTTCATTTAAGTCGGCAGAGCGTTATGGAAATGCTGTTCCAGCAATACCGCTAAATGATTCTATTCGACAAATTGTTTCCGCCGAAAGTGTGGCCTTGGATCGATCTAAATATTGTTTAATCCAAACCCCACAATGTTTTTCTGTTCCGCTAATTAAAAAAGCATATTCACAAGAATATAAATACACCTTCACTGATGATGCTTCAGTTGTTGAATCTCTTGGAGAAAAAATTTATTTAGTAGACGGAAACGTAGATAATTTTAAATTAACCTCGCCCATAGATCTAGCTATTGCAGAAGCCCTGATAAAATACAGAATAAATTTTGTTAGTGACTTAAGTGGAGGAACCCATCCTTAAATTAACAGGTAATTTTTAAATTATTTTTGTTACCGAAGTGTCGTCTCCAATATTTTCTGTCGTTACACAAGATAATAAATTTACTCCCGGAATTTTATTTTTCTCAAATGTTCCATAATCAGAAAATTGCAATGCTTCGGCGCCATTTTTTGTAGCCCAAGTCAACAATTCCTCAAGTGCTATTTGCGGACAATGGGTTGAAATGGTTTTTAGTTCATCTAAAATAGAAAGGCCTGCGTTCGATGCTAAACTATCCGTACCAATTACAATTTTCACTTTTGCATCGAGAAACAATTTATAATCAGGAAGATTGTTTTCAATATACAAATTTGCATTTGGACAAAAACACCAATACAATTGTTTACTATAATATTCTGCCCATTGTATGTCACTAGCAGAAGTAAAAGTATTGTGTACCAAAATTAAATTACGATCGTAAGGCAAGGATTTTAATTTTGATCGAAGGGAATTTAATCCTGTAGGTTTGAAAAATGAAATGTCTAATCCCAAAAAATCATACAAGTCCCTAACAGGACCTTTCCCAGTAATAAAAAACTCGCTTTCGGAAATACTCTCTTGGTTATGCATAGTCAGCGGCAGCAGTTCTCTATGAGCTGAGTTTCCAATGAGTTCCATTAATTCAGTTGAAACTGAATAAGCTGCGTGTGGTGCTACAGATGCAGTCTGTGGGCAATCCGTTTTCAAAAAAAGACCGACCTCCAAAACCTTTTCTGCCATTTTAGGATTTAAAGAAAGTAACTCAATAAAAGTATGATAGCGCAATCTTTTCTTTGACTTGTCATCAAAAGAATCAATGCTATTTGAAATATCCCCAACGCCCACAATACCATTTCGCAACATTTCATCTTCAGCCAGCACAATCGCATCTACTATTTGTTGATGAGTGGCATTTGAACGATGCTCCGTTAATTCTTTTGCAAAACCTACAAAGCCTTTGTGTTTCGAAATTTGTCCTTTGAGATGAGAAAGTTCAATATGACAATGAGAATTTATAAACCCAGGGCAAAGTATTCCCTCAAATTTTTCAGCAGCAGGGAGCTGAGACACTTTCAAAGGGTCTAAAAGATCATGAACAACACCCGCTTCATCAATAACGAGAATCCCATTCGCTACAAATCCGGTATGGGCAGAAAAAACATAATTAGAAGTTAAAAAACGCATGGCGCAAAGTTCGTCATTTTTATTCGCCTTCTCCTTGATAGTAGCAGATTTTACATCGTACCTTTGTTCTAATGTTAGAAAAAAAGTTAAATATTCGCAGTCTTTCTCAAGAAGACCTTAAAAACTTTTTTATAAGTAAGGGCGAAAAAGCTTTTCGAGGAAAACAAGTCTGGGAGTGGCTTTGGGAAAAATCGGCGCGAAATTTTAGTGAAATGACAAACCTCTCAAAAACAGTACGTTTGGTTTTAGAGGAGCATTTTACTTTCCCAATTGTGACTTTAGATAATATTCAAATAAGTAATGACCGAACTATTAAAAGTGCATTTCGGTTATTCGACAACAATATTGTAGAGGGCGTATTGATTCCAACAGCTTCACGCATGACAGCCTGTATTTCATCACAGGTAGGTTGCAGTTTAACCTGCAAATTCTGCGCTACTGGAAAACTTGCACGTTTAAGAAATTTAGATGCGGAAGAAATTTACGACCAAGTGGTGCTTCTTCGTAATCAAGCACAGGAAAAGTACCAACAACCGCTTACCAATATTGTATACATGGGAATGGGTGAGCCACTCTTAAATTATAAAAATATGTTGCGCTCTGTGGAACGCATTACAGCTCCCGATGGATTAAATATGTCGCCATCAAGAATTACTGTTTCAACAGCAGGCATTGCAAAAATGATTCAAAAGCTGGGTGATGACGAAGTCCGTTTCAACCTCGCACTTTCTTTGCATGCCGCCAATGACGAAAAACGAAATCGTATTATGCCAATCAATGAAGAAAATTCGTTGGATGCACTTGCCAATGCAATGAATTATTTTTACGAAAAAACAGGCACAAGTGTAACATTTGAATTCATTGTTTTCAAAGATTTTAATGACAGTGTTGAAGATGCGAAAGAATTGGCGGCCTATTGTAAAAAGGTACCTGCAAAAGTGAACATCATTGAGTACAATCCAATTGACGGCGGAGAATTTGAACAAACTTTGCCCGAAAGACTAAATCGGTTCACCGGCATTTTGGAAGAAAGGGGTGTGATCGTAAATGTGCGTCGCTCTAGAGGAAAAGACATTGATGCGGCATGCGGTCAATTGGCGAATAAAAACGATGCGATAACAAAAGAAGGAGAGAAATTGATTTTGAAATCAAAATAATGTCTTTAAAATAAATTATTGTCAAATTGCCAGAGCTGAATAAATGAACACCATTGAAAAAATAAAATTGCCTGTTGCTGATGAAATGAACCTCTTTGAGGAGAAGTTTAGGCAGTCGATGAAAAGTTCTATCCCCTTACTTGATAAAATTACGCAGTACATTGTAAAAAGAAAAGGTAAGCAGCTGCGCCCAATATTTGTTTTTTTGTCGGCCAAGCTATGTGGTACAATAAATGAGTCGAGTTACCGCGCTGCATCACTCATTGAATTACTTCATACTGCAACATTAGTGCACGACGATGTGGTAGATGATTCCAATATGCGCCGTGGCTATTTTTCTGTTAATGCCATTTGGAAAAACAAAATAGCTGTCCTTGTGGGCGATTATTTACTTTCAAGTGGGCTCCTGCTTTCTGTAAATAATAATGATTTTCATTTGCTAAAAATTGTATCTGAAGCGGTGAGAGAAATGAGCGAGGGTGAATTATTGCAAATTGAAAAAGCAAGACGACTAGATATTGCCGAGGATGTTTATTTTAAAATCATCACAAAAAAAACCGCTTCGCTTATTGCTTCTTGTTGCGCAAGCGGTGCGGCGAGTGTAACAGAAAACGAAGATTTAATAAAGAAAATGCATCAGTTTGGTGAGTTAACAGGCATCGCATTTCAATTAAAAGACGATCTGTTTGATTATGGTACAGATGCAAAAATTGGGAAACCAACGGGTATAGACATTAAAGAAAAAAAAATGACCTTGCCATTGATATTTGCTTTAAATAATTCTTCACGATCCGATAAAAGACACATCATTAATTTAGTGAAACACCATAATGAATCGCCAGAAAAAGTTGCAGAGGTTATTGCATTTGTTCATGCATCGGGAGGCATTCCATACGCAAGACAGCGTATGTATGAATACAGAAAAAGGGCGCTTGACTTGCTTGATGAATTTCAGGATAGCGAAGCCAAAAACTCTTTGCGCGAGCTTGTAATTTATACAACAGAAAGAGAAAAATGAGGAGTTTGTTTTTAACATTCATTGGATTAAGCATAATTTGTTGGGCTGAACTCAATGGACAAAATTATTTTCAAAAATTTAATTATCCTAGCGGAAAACAAAAGTGTCAAGGAATGGTTGACAGCGCGGGAAGTCAAATTGGTAATTGGACATTTTACCATGAAAACGGAGAGGTTGAAAGTTTGGGGAGTTTTATTAATGGAAAAAACGAAGGTGTATGGAACTTTTATGATACTACCGGCAACAAACTTAAAGAGGTCGTGTACCAAAATGGAATTTACAACGGCAAATACGCAGATTACAAAGTAACCGGTGAAATCAACTCGATCGGATATTACAAAAAAGGTGCAAAAATTAATAGATGGAGGTATTTTGGAGAGAATGGGAAAATTATAAAAATAGAATATTATAAAAAAACTAAACTTTACAAAGAAATTATTTATGGCTAAGCATTATCTATTACCTCTCCTTTTTCTACTTACTCTTTTTTCTTGCAATTCTTCCGAAGTTAAAAATAAAACTGCTGACTCGCTAGTCAACCCCAAGCGGGGCATTACTGTTAATACGCCACTTGAAAAAACACGAAATACCAAAAAAGATTCTATCTATACAGGAACCCGAATTGATAAATATGACAATGGCGTAATATACATTCGTGGCGATGTAATGGGCGGACTTCGTGTAGGAGAGTGGTTATCTTTTTATAGATCTGGGAAGTTATGGAGCAAAGGAAACTATGAAAATGGTCTTCGAGTAGGGTATGCTGTAACTTATTTTGAAAACGAAAAGAAAAGTTCAGAGGGGTATTATAAAGGAGATAGAATGGTTGGGAAATGGAAATTCTGGGATGAATTCGGAAATATGGTTGAGAAGGAATGGGAAAAATAAAGACATTTCC
>Ga0049081_10000007_pt1 | contig 73582 bp, 55 predicted proteins | sample GreLakmeER78MSRF_FD_66717 | JGI IMG/M metagenome (GOLD analysis project Ga0049081, IMG submission 66717) | Freshwater lentic microbial communities from great Laurentian Lakes, MI, USA - Great Lakes metaG ER78MSRF | ecosystem: Environmental > Aquatic > Freshwater > Lake | place: Great Lakes...
GAAAACATTCCTGTTGAATTTCATCCACTCATCAGAAGCCGCGAGGCGTGTTATAACTCCTCTGCTAAAGCTATTGCGCGAGCGAAAAAATTTGGAACACGTTTACATATTTTTCATGTTTCCACTGCTGAGGAAATAGCATTATTTGACAATTCTGTTCCCTTGAAGGAAAAGAAAATAACAGCCGAAGTTTGTATTCACCATCTTTGGTTTAGTGACGCCGATTATAAAACAAAGGGAACTTTAATTAAATGGAATCCAGCAGTGAAAACGGCCGCTGATCGAGATGCTCTTTGGAAGGCATTGTTGGATAATAAATTAGATGTAATTGCAACGGATCATGCACCACATACATTAACTGAGAAAAACCAAAGCTATACCAAAGCTGCTTCAGGCGGGCCCCTCGTTCAACATTCACTTGTTGCCATGTTGGAAAAATCGCATGAAGAAAAGATTTCAATTGAACGCGTAGTTGAAAAAATGTCGCATGCAGTTGCAGACCTTTTTAGAATTGAAAAACGCGGCTACATACGCGAGGGCTATTGGGCAGATTTAGTTTTAGTGAATTTAAATTCGCCTTGGACTGTTTCCAAAGAAAATATTTACGCCAAATGTGGCTGGTCGCCTTTTGAAGGAACAACTTTTTCTTCGCAAGTGGAAAAAACATTTGTGAACGGGAATTTAGTATTTGATAAAGGGATTTTTAATGAAGCGCAAAAAGGTTCTCGGCTTTTGTTTGCTGTCTAGTTTCCTTTTATTTTATTAAGCAATGGTTCTTTCAGCTTTACTGGATAATAAAATGCTGTACAGAATGATATTTTACTCCTCGCACTCTAGCATAATAAATACCAGGAGCAAGGTCATACTTTAGCTCGTATTTTGTTTGTCCGAAAAGAATCGAGGTATGAGTAATTCTTCCTTTCACATCAATAATTTCTAAATTTAGTTTCTCCTCTTTTAGATCTTCATCGTTCAAGCTGATGGAGAATGTTCCGTTATTTGGTGATGGGAAAAGAGAGATTGTAACAGGCGTATTTTCTGTAGGATGTAAATTTGTAAATACATCAAGGTCTGTTGCCCAAATTCCTCTTCCAAATGTGCAGAGGTAAATGGTATTGGTTGAAACATTAAAATCTATGTCCGAGCAAATTACATTTGGTAGGCCTGTGCTGCGTAAAATCCAAGTTGCATTATTTACGTCCAACATATAAACACCAATATCTGTAGCAATTAGAACAGTATTTGCACTTGGAATATATTTAACACAATTCACTGGAATGTTGGGTAGGTTGTAAGAAATATTGGTCCATGTAGTTCCACCATTAAGGGTTCGGTAAACCTTGTCTTGTGCACTAAATCCGGCCATGGTTACATAGGCCACTAACGGGTTTCCTTCGCTGATTTCGATACTTGTAAAATAGAGTGAATCGGGTAGACCAGTAGTAATGTTCGTCCACAATCCACCACCATTAGTTGTTTTATACAACAAGGAAGGAAGTCCATACTCGTAATGAATTCTTTTTGCTGCGTAAATGACATTGCTGTTTGAATTGGAAATTGCAATTGCATTTACCTCTTGCGAATTTCCTAAATAGGGAAAACTTGAAATTGCATTCCAACTATTTCCACCATCTGATGTTTGGACCACATTTTCAAATCCTGCATAAATTGTTCCATATTGATTGTAATCTGCCACAATTGGACTTGTCCACTCACCAAGCTCCCAATTGACATTCGGATTTGTTCCTGAAGTTGATATGCCATCGTCAAGCGACATGTAGAAATTTCCATATTGGCTAGAACCGAAAACTTTTTGATTGTCAATGGGGTCACAATAATTATCCATGCCATCTCCTCCGAAAATTGTACTCCATGAATTATTATCAAAATAAAATGTGGCATTATCTTGCGCACCAGCAACTAACCTAGCGGCACTGTTTCTTGATGATGAAATTCGGTAAAACGATGAAATTTGCATTCCGTCGCTAATGTGTGTCCAATTGGTTGGCCAAGGACTTCCGTTATTCGCGGCGTTCCATGTTTGAGTTTGAAAATTAGTTGTCCGATCCACACCGCCATCACTACAAACAAAAATTTCAGAAGTAATAGGATGAGCCGCAATAAAATGAATGTCGCCATGCAGGGTTGGACCATAACTTAAAGTCCAATGACTAGCAGGATTAAAAGTTAGGCCGGCGTCGGTAGATCCCCACAAATTAATACCTCCTGTGTATAGAATATTTTTATTCGTAGGGTGAATCATAAATCCAACATCATAGGTTCCTTGCCCCCCGCTTCCTGTCCCATCATACCATTCAAAAATATTTAATGCAGGCGAAATGTAAGTCCAAGTATTTCCCGCATTCGTTGATTTGTAAATTCCGTGAAAACCAAATTGAGTATCTGTCGTCAACGCATAAACATAGTTAGGGTCTGAGGGTGCAATGGCAAGTTTAATTCTTTGCACAGTACCCGTCGTAGGAATTCCTGTTGTGAGGATTGTCCATGTCTGACCAAAATTTGTAGTTTTCAGAATAGCTGCACTTCCAGTATTTGCATTCATTACCCAACCCGTTGCAGCATAAATTATATTTGCATTAACAGGATTTTTTTCCATATCCCAAAATAAACCAGATTGGACCATTGTCCATGTAACGCCAGCGTCAGTCGACCGATACATTCCACTTACTCCACAGGCAAGTAAATTGTTACTGTTTGCTGGATCAATAATTATTTTACGAATTAGAGTGGCTTCTCCTTGTGATAATTGAAAAGTTAATCCTGTTGGATTCCAGGTAAGGCCGCCGTCTGTGGTTTTGTAAACACCAAGTCCGTAATGTGTATTTCTTTTTCTTGCATTTAGAAAAAGCCCAAAGCCAATATATTCAAAATCACAAACAGAAATATACATGGTGTTGTTAGGATCATTCGGGTCAATGCAAATATCACTGATGCGGTCTATTGGTAAGTTATCTGTCAAAGGTGTCCATGAAGTTCCATTGTTTGTTGTCTTCCACATTCCGCCTTGGGCCACGCCAACAAAGTAGGTGTTTGGAAGTGTAGGGTGAAAAGCAATACAATTTATTCTTCCGATTCCGTTTTGCATGTAACCTGTTAAATTAGTTGGCACTGCGTTTGGGCCTGCGGGGTACCAAGACGACGTCTGTTGTTGTGCTGTCTGCGACTGTTTTTGATTAACGACATCAATTGCAGCGTTCAGATAGTCGGTTGGATCGGCAATTTCTCCATTTGTATTCAAGTGCATTAACATCTCCTCTTGCCAACGCGCATAATATTTCCAACCGTTTGTATTTTTCAAGTCAACCGTTTTTTTCCAATCATTGTACTGTGTTTGCATTTCACTAAAAGTGATGGCTTTGTCAACAGGAGGCTTAATAAATTTCTGTGCACTCAACCGAGTTGTAATTAAAATGGTCACAAGAAAAAATAGTTTTTTCATTGGTTGAGATTTTCTAAAATTGGTATTCAAAATTAAACAATTTTATTCTTTTAAAACGGCTGTTTATTGGCCTTTTAATATAAATGGGAATCCCAGACTAAGTACCTCATTTTATTATGTACTCACGATTCATAGCATTTGATTTCAATGGCTATATTTGTATTTAAGTTATGAAAATTTTAGGTCATATTTTCTATAGATACCTTTGGGTTGTTTTCAATATTTTTCTTGGATATTTTTATCGTTATAGGCGATTGAAACATACAATAGGAATGGAAAATATTCCAAATGACAGACCAATTTTGTTATGCTGTAATCATCCCAATGCATTTATGGATGCACTCTTATTGGGATCAACAATTTCGCGAAGAACTTGGTTTTTGGCTCGCTCTGATGTTTTTAGAAAAAAGCTATTAGCAAACTTTTTAGGTTTCGTAGGTATCATTCCTATTTATAGATTACTTGAAGGAGCGGAGCATCTTTCTAAAAATGACATCACTTTTGACCGTTGTTCTAAAATGTTGTCAGAAAATAAATCTATTATTATTTATTCTGAAGGATTGTGTATACAAGAACGAAGGTTGAGAAAATTAAAAAAAGGAACTGCTAGAATTGCATTTTATGCTGAGGAAAAAGCAGATTTTAAATTAAATCTTTCAATTGTACCTGTTGGTATAAATTATTCTGCAACTCCTTGGAAGTTTAGGAAATCGATGCACATTCGTATTGGGAAACCATTTGAAGTGAAGAAGTATGAAGCTCTTTATAGAACAGATAAAGCGCGTGCAATGAATTTGTTTACTACTGATTTGGAAGTAGCAATGGCGGAACAATTAATTATTATCGATAATAAAGCAAATGATAAGTTAGTAGCTCAACTTGAAGAAATTTTAATTAAAAAATGGGCTTTTGAACAAAAAATTGAGTCTAAAAATCAATCCTTAACACATCAACTTACAAGGCAGATTACGCATCTGTTACGAGCTTCTGAAAACGAATCCTTAGAACCAATAGCGCAATTACGAGAAAAATGTTCCAACTATTTTAATAAATTAAACTCATTAAAAGTACGAGATTGGGTTTTGGAAAAAAACGAAATTAAGGCGATCTCTAGATTTGGTGTACTAGTGAATTATTTTATATTCTTAATTTGTTTACCCATTTTTATTGCGGGAGTTGTTACCAATTATATTCCTTATAAAATTCCGTCATTAATAGCTAAAAAGGTTGTCAAACACATTGAATTTAATGCTTCGATAAATGTAGCGTTGTCACTTTTCCTTTGGCAGATTTATTGGCTATTGCAATGTCTTGTAGTGGCATTAGCGTTTCGAAATTGGTATGTACTAACGGTCTTTATGATTTTGGTTCCTATTGCTGGCCTAATTGCTCAGGAGCTGATTGTGCTATTGAAAAAAAGCAATGGTGTAATGCGGTTTTTAGCAAGTAAGAATAAAAATAGAGTAGAGGAGTTGGTAAATAGGAGAAAAGAGATTGTTGCAGAAGTAGAACTTTTGAAGTTGAAGTTTCCTTTGGTTAATGAGTAATTTATTAATCGTTAACCCTATTCATTGCCATACACTTTACCATCCAATTAGGTAGTGAATTTTCAGCTTTCCTGTTTTTTAAATTTAAATACCATCCAATTTTTTTTAGTACAGGAACTTTATGTGTTTCTACGAATTCAATTAATGTTCCATCTGGATCTTCAATATAAGTAAAGTGTCCTGCCGCTTCTCCCATGTCAAAGCTACTCGCGCTATCAACAGTAAAAGGATGTCCTTTTGATTCGCAGAGCGTTTTCATTTCTTGCATACCGATAATATCAAAAGCTAAGTGAATAAATCCACGGTCTCCCCACCATCGGCCTTCGAAAATTTTTCTTGGAGTTTTACCTTTCACTTGCACCAATTCAATACTACTTGATCCTAGAAGTTTTGAAAAAGCGCCCGCACGTGGTTTGGAATGTTGTAATAAAACACGACGAACTTCCACATCTCCTCCAGGAAGATTTTTCAAATCATCAAATTTTCCAACCTTGTCATATATAACAGTATCGTAACCAAGGATAGCTCCGTAGAAATCAATTGATTTCTTTATGTCATTTACACCCAACAACGCACCTGCTGGTCCTCCAGTCAATTTTTTTCCACTTCCAAACCAATCTGTACTCGGGACTACTTGAAAAATATTCCCCCATGGATCACGAACAAAAAAAGTAGGATAGCCATCGGGCGAATTTTGTATTTCACCGAGCATTTCAACGCCATTTCTTTTTAGAAATTCAAACGAACCTTTTACATCTGCAGATTTCATTCGTGTTACAAAATGTCCAATATCTCCTAATTGAATTTCAAATTCTACAGGTACAGGAACGCGGGAAGTATATTGCCATATTTCAAAACCTCCTCCGCCTTTCATATTTAATGCAAGAATGGCGTGGCGTGTATGACTTTTTCCACCAGTGTAAGGGAGCATTAAATTTGCTTGTGCAATTTCTTCGAAAACAGGAATATCCATCCCAAATTTTTGACGATACCATTTAAAAGCAGCATGTACATCTGGAATTCCAATTCCTACTTGCTGAATACCACTTATAATAGGTTTGCCCATCGCATTAAAATATTTTTGTGTAAATAATTAGCATGTCCGTAAAATTAAGCAAAAGAGTTACTGATTGAGAGGAATATGTTTTGAATTATTTAACCATAGAATAAGGATTATTTGTGTGGTCAAACTCACGGTATTGGAAAGGCAATCGCAGTCAAGCTAGCGTCTGTGGGTGGAATTAATGCAGGATATTTTCTAGTTGATAAAAATAAAAATTAAGAATTTAGCCAAGATATTTCCCTACAATCGGCATTCTTCTTCCACTACCGAATGCTTTAGAAGAAACTCTCAATACTGGCGCCATTTGGGCTCGCTTCCATTCGTTCGTATTGACTAATTTCAGAATGCGTTCCACTAAACTTTTTTCAAAACCAAGCGCTACTAATTCTTTAGGTCCTTGACGCTTCTCAATGTATTCAAACAAAATTTTATCTAGAATACCATATTCAGGTAGAGAATCACTGTCTTTTTGATTTGGACGTAATTCAGCGGACGGAGCTTTTGAAATAACATTGTTTGGAATTATTTCCTGCGTAGAATTTATGAACTGACACAATTCGTAAATCTGTGTTTTATAAACATCACCAATAACAGCAATGCCTCCGCACATATCGCCATACAAAGTTCCGTATCCGACAGCCGCCTCACTTTTATTTGTAGTATTTAATAGTATGTATCCAAACTTATTCGCAATTCCCATTAAGATTATACCTCGTAGTCTCGCTTGAATATTTTCTTCTGCTAAATTAAAGGGAGCACTTTTGAAAATAGGCGAAAGCGTATCCAGCATTTCTTCATATGTTTCTTTAATCGGAATAATTTCAAACTTGCAACCTATATTTTGGCATAGCGAGATTGAATCGTCAATGGAATGCTTAGATGAAAATTCCGAAGGCATTAAAACGGGTAAAACATTTTCTTTACCTAACGCACGAACAGCCAAAACTAAAACCAGCGCCGAATCAATTCCACCTGATAAACCCAAAATTGCTTTCGTAAATCCCATTTTTGAAAAATAGTCTTTGATTCCAAGAACCAAAGCATCGTGGACTAAAGAAATTCCTTCAACCTTCCCTTCGATATTCGATATTTGGTGTTCGATATTCGATATTCCATTTGTATCAATTATCCGGAAATCTTCACAGAAATAATTCATCTCACAAACAATTTCACTTTTTTCATTCAACACCATTGATCCACCATCAAAAATTAATTCTGTTTGAGCGCCTACATGTTGCACGTATAAAATAGGCAATTTATATTTTTCGACATTGCGTTTTAAAACAACCTTTCTCAATTGAGCGTGATTGGAACTGAATGGTGAGGCTGCAATATTTATAATTAATTCAGGTTTTTCCTTTATGAGTTCCACCATTGGCCATTGCGTGTACATGAGATCTTCTTCTACATCCCATAAATCTTCACAAATGGTTAATGCAATTTTTTTACCACAAATTTCTGCAATTTGAAATTCCTTAGCAGGTTCAAAATACCTGTATTCGTCAAACACATCGTAATTAGGAAGCAATCCTTTGTGGTGTACGCTTTTTATTTTTCCTTCTGATAAAACGTAAGCTGCATTGAATAGATTTTTCCCTTCTGCATTTGGATTTTTTGCAGGAGCTCCCACAATTGCTGAAATTCCGTTACAAACAGAAGCTATTTCATCAACGGCATCTTCACATTTTAAAATAAAATCTGGAAACTCAAGGAAATCTCTTGGAGGGTAACCACACACACACATTTCGGAAAACACTACTAAATCGGCACCTTCTTTTTGGGCACGGAGAACAGAAGACTTAATTTTCTCTATGTTTAAAGAAAAATTGCCAACATGATAATTTAACTGTGCAAGAGCTACTTTCATTACCCTACAAAATTACAAAGTTTAGGCGTTTGTGTTGCATAAAAAAACGACCGGATTATTAAACCGATCGTTTTAGAAATAGTGTGTTTTTTGCTAAAATAAGATACCAACCGTCAAGGCAATTGCACTTGCTTTAGCATCTTGTTTTACCGCAGCATTATTGTTGTTAGGTGAACCGAAAAGATATTTTGAATCTGATTTTAATACGTTTGAAAACCCATTGTACCAATTTAATCCAAGTAAAATGGATGTTGATCCCGCTAGATTCATTTCTACACCACCACCAACATTTAGCGCTAGCATAAATAAATTCATATCTGAAGTGTTGTCTAAATCTGTTTGCGTTGCACCACCTTCAGTTTTAATTTTGTCGTTGCCAATCCACTTTGTGTTATTAATATCATCATCAACTCGACATTTTGCTTTTACAGAAGCGTTAATTCCAAATTGACCAAAGTAGGTCATTGTCCCAATCTCTGGAGTCTTAAATTTCAGCGAAAAAGGCAGCGTTACATACGTTGTATTATATTTACGGCTGTTTAAAATGTACCTCGTTGTGCCAGTTGTTGAGTCCGCAAATTTTAGAAACTCACTGTCTTTGGACAAAAAGTAATAGTTAGAATCTAACATATTTAGTTTTCCACCAAAATAATCTACTTGAAACCCGGTGGCAATAGAAGCAACTTTATTAAGACGAAATTCTAACATTAACCCGTAGCATCCTTTAGCTGACACGCCATTGTTTTCAAATTTTTTCGCGTTATCAGGTTTGTACCAGGTTAGCATTCCTGCTGTCTTAAGTCCAAAACGGACATTTTTGATGTTATTTTCTCCGCTTTCTTGAGCAGTAGCATATTGAACTCCAATGGAGAATCCCAATATTAAAACGAGTATCTTTTTCATACTTTTGTAGAATATTTTTCTTTTACAATAGTACGATAATTTTATGGGAGTAATGCAAAAACTGTGTTTTTTTCGATTTCGACTTGGTATATTTTTTACTGGATTTTTATTTATTTATTCTTGTTCAAACGATCCATTAGATGTTGATATTTCTGCTGTTAATGTAGCACCGGTAAAAATATTAAACTATGAAAAGGAATTATTCGCATTAGATACGAATAAGTTAGCACCGGCTCTTGCATTGCTTCATACACATTTTGGGAATTTTAGTGATGGGTTTATAAATCACGTCGTTTGTTCTCGGGAACCTGATTCTATTGGATGTGATTATGCAATACGCGATTTTATATTTAATGCTGCCTATCGAGATGTATTAAAAGAATGCAATTTAATTTTTGCAGGAAATTTGAATTTTTTAGAAGACGAGCTAACTGATGCTTTCAAACATTTTCGCTTCTACTTTCCAAAACGGCCACTTCCAAAGGGAGTCTATACAACAATGACAGGATTTAATTATGGTATCCTTCATATTGATAACTATTATGGCATCGGCTTGGAATATTTTTTGGGAGAAAATAATTATTACTATTTCAGTGAATCGTTGAGAGAAAAATGGCCGGAGTATCGTCGTCGTGTTAGTACGAAAGATTATATGGCAGCGAATTTTGTTAGGGCATGGATGATGAATGAATTTCCATACGACCCACCAAAAAATGATTTAATCAATAAAATGATTTATGAAGGGAAATTAATGTACTTGCAAAAAGCTTTTTTAAGAAATGCGCCAGATTCCATCATTACTGGTTTTGCGCAGTCCAAATTAGATTGGGCCAAGGAAAATGAAGCTAAGATGTGGGCCACTTTAATTGAAAAGAAGAAAGTGTTTTCAGAAAACTTTGACGATTTAAACCATTATACCGAAGATGGCCCTTTTACACCAGGTTTCCCTAAAGAATCTCCTGGCAAGGCAGGAGTTTATATTGGGTTAAAAATTGTTGAGTCATTTATGAAAAAAAATACTGCAGTTACGCTTGAAGATCTTATGAATATCAAAGACGGTGCAGCGTTATTAAACAAATCAAAATATAAACCGAAATTTTAGTAAATAAACAAGAATGAATTCTTTGAACTCAATCTTCCACCTTAACTTTGCCACATGAGAAAAGCGACCATAAATTTTACTGTTACTCTTGATGAAAATAATCTTCCTGAAGTCATTGAATGGAAAGCTAGCGATTCGCAAGATGGTGGAAAATCAAAGGCAATAATGCTTGCTATGTGGGAAGAAAAAGAACAGAATACAGTTCGCATTGATCTTTGGACTAGAACAATGCCCGTTGAAGAAATGAAACGATTTTTTCATCAAAATCTTTTGACCATGTCCGATACATTTCAGCGTTCAACTGGTGAGGATAAAATGGCCGGTGATATGCGTGATTTCTGCGCTTATTTTGCTGAAAAAATGGGATTGGTTGATCCCACATAATTTAGTTGAATTATTCCTGTCCCAAATAAGGGGATTATATAAGTTAAGGTAACAACTAATTTTAATGTGCGCCGTTTAAGAATTAAGTTGCTCGTAAATTAAATTGGTTTCTCCAATAAATTTTAAAATGTCTGCTTTCCCTGTTTTTTTTTCTGCTGAGCTCAAAAAATGCATTGGAAATTCCTCCCAATTTAAAAGCATGTGTTTTTTATAAGTAGCTATATTTTTGGGTAGTTTGATGGAAGATACTTTATCGCATTTCGTAAAAATCATAGCGAATGCAATTCCAGCAGTGGCAATGTTTTCCATAAATTCTAAATCGAGCTCTTGCGGTTTTATCCTTGAATCTACTAAAATAAAAACACACATCAGATTTTTTCGTCCAAGAATAAAACGGCTAATCATTTGGTTAAATTGAGCCCTTTTTACTTTTGAAACTTTCGCGTACCCATAACCAGGTAAATCTACTAAATACCATTTTTCATTGATCAAGTAGTGGTTAATGATTTGCGTTTTCCCAGGTGTTGATGAAATTCTCGCCAATCCGTTTAGTCCACACAACATATTAATTAAGGAAGACTTCCCCACATTTGAACGACCAATAAAAGCATATTCAGCTTTGTCCGCAGGAGGACAATCTTCAATTTTATCATTACTACTAATGTAAACGGCTGATGAAATTTTCAATGGTTTATATATTACTAGGTAAAAATTATTATTTTTTGCCGGTATAAGAATAAAAGTGGCGTTCTTTTTTGGTTGGATATATGTCAGCAATAGTCACCATTATGCCAGTCTCATCGACGTCTCCAAATTCGTTATTTAAGGCCGTTCCAAAATTAAGCATGGTTGCACTAAGGTTCATATAGGAGTTTATCAATGGTGGAATATTTTCACCTAAAGCTCGTATCATTTGATTTAAAATTCGATGACCATCTTTATAGGATTGATTCATCAACTCATTGTTTAATGCAGTAACATCTGTTTTAATTTCAACAGGCAGATGCGGCATTGCAAGGTTTGCAGTGTCAGGAAAGTAGTGATTTAGAAAATGAAGAACATAATCTCTTGCCTGTACATTGTAATCGCGGTAAGTAGTTACTTTTCCGAAGAAATAAGTTATGTCTTCATTATCTACAACTAATGCACCAAGTCCATCCCAAAGATTATCGAGCGAAAAAAGTCCTTTGCGGTTACTGCTTGATGGTTGGTAATTAGGTTGTATGAACGATCTCCCTAGTTCAATCGTTTTTGGCAAGTAATCTTTTTTAAATTTTTCGCTAAATGAGAATAAATGGCTTGTTGCTAAATGATAATTTCCGTCTGCTTTTATTGAATCTATGCAACGAATAAAACGGTAGCCGCCAACAATTTCTTCAGCTTTTGGATCCCATACGATTAACTGTTGATAGCATTGCTCACTGGTATCGAAGTCATCTAAGTCGCAATCTTTATCTGTTCCACCACCAGCAGCACGAAAAGTTAATTCTCTTAATCTTCCAATCTCCCTCAATGTATTCGGTGCGTTATGAATGTTTACAATGTATATTTTATTTTCGCCACCGCGAACGTTACGCACAAAAGTATTTGTAGTTAACTCCATTTGGAGCAAATGGCGATCGATGGCTGGAATAAGTGCTTTCATTTTTTAAGCATTTTTTATAAAAATCTCTCTCAAGTAATTTGCGTATTTCAAATCCTCAACAAGAACAGCATGCCCAAAGATAATAGTAATTATTTTGTTGTTGATAGGTTTAGTAAACACGAAAATTAGCGAGAATTGTTTTTTTCGAACATGTTTTTTGCTCCCAAGCAGCAAATTTATAATAATTTGATTTCCCACAAATTACTTGAGCTATCAATTAAATAATTGTGTGATCTCCGTTTGACACCCTGTTTCAGACTTTCGTCAACATTCCAATTTTTATACGAATTAAGATCCAATTCTATTTTTTCATAGTGCAATCGATTGCTTTTTGACCGAGTCACCAGAACTCTTTTTGACCATTTTAAGCTTAAGTGGGAAAGTTATTAACAAAAGTGGGTGAATGTGGGAAATAGTGGAAATATTTTCAATACTTTTACAGACAAGAAATAGGCTTTATGACAAGTTTGATTGGTGTTTACGAGTGCAACATTGATACTAAAGGGCGTCTGCTCTTGCCCGTTGCATTTAAAAAACAGATGCAATCAATTTTGAGAAAGGGCTTTGTTGTAAAGCGAAGTGTTTTTCATAAATGTCTTGAGCTCTATTCCATGAACGAGTGGAATGATTTAGTAAAGGATGTGAACAAACTAAATCGTTTCAAGAAAAAAAATGTTGACTTCATTAGAATTTTTAATGCTGGTGCAAAATCTATTGAGCTTGATGGTAGTGGCCGAATTCTTTTGCCGAAAGACCTGCTAACGTTTGCTGGAATTTCCAAAAATATCGTCATGTCTGCAGCTGTGAATATTATTGAAATCTGGGATAAGGATCGTTATGAAAAAACAATCAATGACGCCTCTATAGATTTCGGTTCACTTGCTGAAGAGGTGATGGGTGTAATGGGCAATAAGGGAGAGGATGTCGAACTACCATAACCCCGTTCTTTTACATGAAAGCCTGGAAGCATTGGCCATTAGGCCCGACGGAACATATGTTGATGTTACGTTTGGTGGAGGTGGTCACTCACGCGCGATACTTGCGCAACTTGGTGAAAAAGGAAAGCTGATTGCATTTGATCAGGATGAAGACGCGGGTGCAAATATTATTAATGACCCTCGATTTATTCTTGTTAAGCAGAATTTTAGATTTCTTAAAAACCTACTTCGCTTGCACAGTGCAATCCCCGTTGATGGAATTCTTGCCGATCTCGGAATTTCTTCGCACCAAATTGATCAAGCTGAAAGAGGTTTTTCAACTCGCTTTGATGGGCCATTGGATATGCGAATGAATCGCTCTGCTACTATGGATGCTGAAGAAGTGTTAAACAATTATGATGAACGACAATTGAGGAACATGTTCAGAGAATTCGGGGATGTTGAAAATGCTGCAAAACTTTCGAAAACAATTTTTGCCGCAAGAGAAGAAGTTTCGATACGATCAATTGCTGAGTTAAAAGCTGTCATTAGTTCTTGCATGCCAAAAGGAAAAGAATTTCAGTATCTGGCAAAAGTATTTCAGGCTTTGAGAATTGAAATAAATGGAGAGATGGAAGCTTTGAAAGAACTGTTGTTGCAGTCGGTTGAAGTTTTGAAGCCCGAGGGTAGAATGGTAGTCATTTCTTACCATTCATTGGAAGATAGATTGGTCAAGAATTATTTCAGAACAGGCAGTTTAAAGGGAGAGCAGCAGAAAGATTTTTTTGGAAATATAATAAGACCATTCGAACCTGTAAATAGAAAACCAATAGTGCCGAGTGAGTCAGAGTTGAATTTGAATAATCGTTCTCGAAGTGCAAAATTAAGAATAGCAATAAAATCTGCCTGAATTTATTAGCGAACAAGAAATAAATATGACAAAGAATGTAATAAAAGAAAATCTTAAGCCTGAAGTTAAACCACCTCAAAGAAAAAGCGGTGGAAATAACATCACTCGAGGTTTAGGGTCATTTTTTACAGGTGCTTTTCTTTCTAAAGAACGAGCTATTAATGCACTCCCTTTTATTTTCTTCCTCACGATTATTGCATTGTGTTATATAGCTAATGGATTTTATGCGGAGTCACTAATAAGAAAGGAAAATAAATTTAGTGCGCAATTAAAAGAACTCCATTCTGAATTTATTATTTCAAAATCAGAACTCAGCGATTTGAGTAAACAATCTGAAGTAGCTAAGCTGGTCGACACGCTTGGTATAAAAGAATCTATTGAGCCGCCTCGAAAAATTTTAGTGCATTCTCTAACACCAATAAAAAATTAATCGTGGAAGAACGTAAGGATATCCTTAAGCGTGTTTATTTGGTGTACATCTGTTGTTGCTTTTTAGCATTGGCTATTCTTAGTCGTGTTTTTGTTATTCAGTTTTCACAAGGTGATTACTGGAAAGCGGAAGCAAAAAAATTTATGAATAAGGAACAGTACATAGAAGCTGTGAGGGGAAATATTTTTGCAACGGATGGTTCTTTACTTGCTACATCGCTTCCTTATTATCAAATAGGAATTGATCCGCTTGCAAATAAAAATATTGATGATAGCCAATTTGAAGACAGTGCCAAAGGATTGGCTGATGGACTTGCTAGAATATTAGACATACACGCAGCATCAGAATATTTGAAAACACTATTGAGTGCTCGTGCACGTGGCTTGCGTTATCAACAACTTGCTCGAAATGTAACTTACAATCAATTACAGTCAATAAAAAAACTTCCGCTCTTTAGGGCAGGTCAATTTAAGGGAGGCTTTGTCTTTGAACAAACCAATCACCGTGCGCGTCCTTTTAGCATGCTTGCTGGAAGAACAATAGGTTACATCAGTGACAGTGGAAAAGTTAAAGTTGGTTTGGAGGGAGCATTCGATTCCATATTAACAGGAGTGCGTGGTAAAAAAGTAATGCAGAAAATTGCTGGTGGTGTGTGGAAACCTTTAAACAATGAAAATGAAATAGAACCACAGCAGGGGAGAGATATCGTTTCAACAATTGATATAAATATTCAGGATGTCGCAGAAAATGCATTGCTAAACTCACTTATTGAGCACAATGCAAAGTATGGATGTGTAGTGTTGATGGAAGTTGAAACTGGAAAAATTCGGGCAATTGCAAATCTCACTCGCAAAGATTCTGGTGTGTATGTTGAAGATTTGAATTATGCAATTCAAGATTTGGAGGAACCGGGTTCTACCTTCAAACTCGCAGCACTTTTGGTAGGACTCGATGATGGTTTAATTGATTTGGAGGATAAATTAAATCTCGAAAACGGAGAGCATACATACTTTGATCGAGTGATGCACGATGCGGAAAGACCTAAAGCAAACAGTGTGACACTTTTGGAGGCTTTTGAGGAATCATCAAATGTTGGAATTTCTAAAGCAATTGTTGCAGCATATTCTAAAAATCCTAAAAAATTTACAGACGGATTGCATCGATTGAGCTTTGGTTCAAATTATGATTTGCAAATTCCCGGTGCTGGAAAGGCTTACATAAAAAATGCTGGTGATGATAAATGGACTGGTGTTTCGCTTCCATTTATTTCAATTGGTTACGAATCACTTATTACTCCACTGCAAACACTTACGCTCTACAATGCCGTTGCCAATAATGGTATTATGGTTAAGCCAATGTTTGTGAGCGAAATTAGAGAGAAAGGAAAAACAATTAAAACATTTGATACTGAAATAATAAATCCAGCAATAGTAAAGCATGAAACAATTGTAAAAGCGAGAACACTTCTTGAAGGCGTTGTAAAAAATGGAACTGCTAAAAACTTAAATAGTTTATTCTATCCTGTAGCAGGTAAAACGGGAACTGCTCGTATTGCAAAAGGAAAGGGTTATGGAAAATCTAGAAATGAAATAACATACCAAGCATCCTTCGTTGGATATTTTCCGGCCAACAATCCAAAATATTCTTGTATCGTAGTGGTCAATGCCCCTAGTGGTGATGTTTATTATGGAGGAAAAGTTTCGGGACCAATTTTCAAACAAATTGCGGATCGCGTTTACGCAACTGAAATGGATATTCATACTCCAATAAATTCTACGGTTAATAAAAATGCTGAAATCCCAGTTGTAAAATATGGAAGTATGAAATCTACCCTGCTTGCATTACAGGGGTTAGCTGTAAGTGTAAATAATAAGCAGGCAAGCACTAGCGATGATTTTGTTAAGGTGATCACAACTGGTAAGGAAGTAAGCTTCGAAAAAATTAATCCAGATCAGCAATTGAGTAATGGAATAATGCCAGATCTCTCGGGAATGGGAATTGGCGATGTTTTATTCCTGCTGGAAAACCGTGGGTATCGTGTAAAATTTAAAGGGTGTGGTTCGGTTACAAAGCAATCTATTTTACCAGGTCAACCGATCAATAAGAATTCGGATTTAATTGTTGAATTATCAATATGAAACTATTAAGCGACATACTTTACAAAACGGGTCTTGTAGAAACACAAGGGTCCACCAATGTTGCTATCACAGCAATGACCTTTGATTCTCGAAAAGTTGAAAAGGATGGATTATTTGTTGCTGTTCGAGGAACTCAAAGTGATGGCCATGATTTTATTGATAAAGCAATTTCACTTGGAGCAGTTGCAATTGTATGTGAAGAATTTCCTAAGGAAATAATAGATCGGATTTCCTACGCTAAAGTTGTTGACAGCTCTTTAGCACTTGGAATTATAGCTTCCAATTTTTATGATAATCCATCTTCCTCCTTAAAGCTTATTGGTGTAACTGGAACAAATGGAAAAACAACAACTGTTACGTTGCTCTTCCAACTCTTTAGAGCAATGGGTTTAAAAGCCGGAATGCTGACAACTGTCCGTAATATGATTAACAGCGAAGAGATTCCATCTACGCACACAACACCTGATGCAGTAGAGTTAAATAAACTTCTTCGTCGGATGGTTGATGCGGGATGCAAATATGCTTTCATGGAGGTGAGTTCGCATAGTGTTGTTCAAAAAAGAATTGCAGGATTAGAATTTTCTGGAGGTGTTTTTTCAAATATTACACATGACCATCTTGATTATCACAAAACATTCGATGAATATATTAAAGCTAAAAAAACTTTTTTCGATCAACTTCCACAAAGTGCTTTTGCATTAGTGAATAAAGACGATGTGAATGGAATTATTATGGTTCAAAATACAAAAGCTTTGAAACGTAGTTATTCCATTTCATCTCTTGCTGATTTTAACTGCCGTGTTTTGGAAAATCAATTTTCAGGCCTGCAATTGAATATGGATAATGTTGAGTTGTGGAGCAAATTAATTGGAAGTTTTAATGCCTACAATCTTCTTGCTGTTTATTCAACTGCCATTTTACTTGGCCAAGATAAGATGAATGTGTTAATGACTATCAGTACACTCGATTCTGTTGAAGGGAGATTTGAATATGTACGAAGCGATAGTGGTATTACTGGAATTGTGGATTATGCCCATTCTCCAGATGCTTTGAAAAATGTTTTAAGTACAATTAAAGATATACGTTCTGGAAATGAGCAAGTGATTACAGTTGTGGGTTGTGGTGGCGATCGAGATTCTGCTAAACGCCCAATCATGTCAAAAATTGCTTGTGATTTATCAGATAGAGTAATTCTCACTTCTGATAATCCAAGAAGCGAAGATCCAGAAAGTATTTTGAAGCAAATGCAAAATGGGATTGAAAAGCAAAACACTAAAAAAACTTTATCCATTGTCGATCGACGGGAGGCCATACGCACAGCAGTAGCATTGGCGCGACCAGGTGATATCGTTTTGGTTGCAGGTAAGGGCCATGAAAAATACCAAGAAGTAAATGGCGTAAAGTATCCGTTCGATGACATGGGAGTTTTAAAAGAAAATTTAAATAACGCCAACGTATAATTATGTTTTACTATTTATATCTCTGGTTAGAAAAGATGCAGTATCACATTACTGGGATGGGTGTATTAAAATACATTTCTTTCCGTGCTGCTCTTGCAATTTTTGTGTCTCTTTTAATTACGATGTTTTTTGGTAAGCGCATTATTAGTCTCATACAAAAAATGCAAGTTGGGGAAACTGTTCGTGATCTTGGTTTGGATGGGCAAAAACAAAAGGCGGGTACACCAACGATGGGCGGTTTAATTATTCTTGCGGCAATTATTATTCCAACACTTCTATTCGCTAACCTTTCTAATATATATATTATTCTAATGTTGATTTCAACTATATGGTTGGGCGCAATTGGATTTATCGATGATTACATAAAAGTGTTTAAAAAAGATAAAGAGGGCTTGCACGGTCGTTTTAAAATTTTAGGTCAGATTGGAATTGGATTAATTGTGGGTTCTGTTTTGTATTTCAATAGTCATGTAACTATTCGTGAAAAAATAACTGCTTCAAATACTGATGTAATTGCCATGGGAGTTGATCAAGCTCCTGTAAGTTCCACACGTTTTCCTGAATACGATAAAACAGAAACGCATTCAACTAAAACAACAATTCCTTTTGTAAAGAATAATGAATTTGATTATGCAGTCATTGTTGGTTTCTTGGGTGACAAAGCAAAAGATTGGGCATGGTTAATTTTTATTCCAATTGTCATATTCATTATCACAGCTGTTTCTAACGGTGCAAATGTTACGGATGGGATTGATGGACTAACAGCAGGCACATCTGCAGTCATTGGCGTAGTACTCGGTATTCTGGCCTATGTATCTGGTAATATGGTTTTCGCCGATTATTTAAATATTATTTATATACCTGATACCGGTGAGTTAGTAATTTTTATAGCAGCTTTTATTGGTGCTTGTGTTGGGTTTCTTTGGTATAATGCTTTTCCTGCACAGGTATTTATGGGTGATACTGGAAGTTTAGCGCTAGGGGGAATTATTGCAGTCTTCGCAATTGCAATTCGTAAAGAATTACTGATTCCAATTATTTGTGGTGTATTTCTTATCGAGAGTGTTTCGGTTATACTTCAAGTAACTGTATTTAAATACCGGAAGAAAAAAATGGGAGTTGAATTCGCTCGTGCTAATCGATTATTTCTAATGGCGCCATTGCACCATCACTATCAGAAAAAAGGAATGCATGAGTCGAAAATTGTTTTTAGATTTTTAATTGTAACGATAATGCTTGGTGTACTTGCTATAGTAACATTAAAACTTCGTTGATTGTTAATTGATGAAAAAAATTGTGATCATAGGCGGAGGAGAAAGTGGAGTAGGTGCTTCGGTATTGGCTAAACAAAAAGGGTTTGATGTCTTTGTTACTGATAATGGCCCGATAAAAGAAAAGTATAAAGTCGTTCTTTCACATCATGGAATAATTTGGGAAGAGAATCAACATACAGAAAGTTTGATTCTGAATGCCGACGAAATAATTAAAAGTCCAGGCATACCTGAAACGGCTGCACTAGTGCAGGTGCTCAAAAAACAAGGAACGCCTATCATTTCTGAAATTGAATTTGCATCACGGTACACCAACGCAAAATTGATTTGTGTTACAGGTAGCAATGGTAAAACGACAACGGTTACCATTTTGTATCACATTTTAAAAAAGGCAGGATTAAATGTGGCGTTAGCAGGAAATGTAGGGCACAGTTTCGCAATGCTTGTTGCGGTTGGAAATTATGATTATTACGTGCTTGAGTTGAGCAGTTTTCAATTAGAAGGGATGTATAATTTTCGCGCCGACATAGCCATACTGACCAATATAACACCCGATCATTTAGATCGATATGATTATAAGCTTGAAAATTATGCAGCAGCCAAATTTAGAATTATTCAAAATCAGAAAAATACAGATGCTTTTATTTTTTGTAATGATGATGCCGTGACAAAATTAGAAATGTCTAAAATAAAAATTAATGCAAAACAATACCCATTCTCAATTTTTGAACGTGTCGATGAAGGCGCGTATTTAAATAATAACGAATTTACTTTAACCATCAATAATAATCTATTAACTATGAATATCGAAGAACTAGCATTACAAGGCAAACATAATATTTACAATTCTATGGCTGCTGGCATCGCTTCGCGATTGTTGGAAGTACGCAAAGAATCAATTCGAGAAAGTCTCGCTGATGTTCAGAACGTAGAACATCGGATGGAATTTGTAGCACGAATTAATAACATAGATTTTATTAACGATTCGAAAGCTACAAATATCAATTCCACTTGGTACGCTTTAGAAAGCATGAACACTCCTGTGGTGTGGATTGTTGGTGGTGTGGATAAGGGAAATGATTACACTGAGCTTTTTGAATTGGTTAAGTCCAAGGTCACAGCCATTATTTGCTTGGGGACAGAGAATGCAAAAATTATAAGTGCATTTGATGGAAAAGTGGAAACTATTGTGGAAGCGAAAAATGCAATGGAAGCAGTTGCCCTTGCTTACCGTATTGCTAGAAAAGGTGATTCGGTTTTACTTTCACCCGCATGTGCAAGTTTTGATATGTTTGAAAATTTTGAGGATCGTGGACAACAGTTCAAGGCCGCTGTTCGCGCACTATAATATTAAATAATATATGGAATACAGTTCTAAAAATCTGAAGCTAGTCGACACATTTGATTCGTTAATTCAAGCACGTATTAAAATGCAAGGCGATTGTGCCCATCATTTAGAAATTGTTTGTAATCATAATAATGTAGATTGGATAAATCATTCTATGTCAACTTCCATTGACTTGACTTGGCAAGCACTTCGCGATGTGCCTGGACCGATGGTGCTCATCATTGGTGGAATTGATCAGGCAGAGGACCATGAGAAATTAAGTAATCTCATTCAAGAAAAAGTTGTTCTTTTAATTTGCTTAGGTTCCACAACGTGGAAGTATTTTAAGACTTTTAGTGAACAATCTATAATGATAGTTACGGCTAAAGAAATGAAGGAAGCTGTTTATTATGCAGCATTGATTGCTAGTAATAAAGCGCAAACCGTTTTGTTTGCCCCTTCTTGTCCAAGTTATGATGCATTTGATAATTATAAAAATAGGGGCAATGCATTTCGAAAGGAAGTTTTAGAATTATTTAAAAAATAAATTGTTGTCTGTAATGAATCTATTTAGATACTTCAAGGGGGATAAGGTAATCTGGATGATTACTATTTTACTTTCGTTATTATCAATTCTTGCGGTTTATAGTTCGATCGTTGCACTCGCCTATAAAAATCAAAATGGGGCAACAGAATTTTATTTATTTAAACATTCCCGACTAATTTTATTAGGATTTATATTAATGTACGTGACACACCGAATTCCCTTTATTTATTATTCTCGGATTTCACAAATTATGCTTATTATTTCGGCACCGCTACTTTTATTCACTCTTTTATATGGATCAAATTTAAATGAAGCAAACAGGTGGCTTGCCATTCCCGGTATTGGATTATCATTTCAAACTTCTGATTTTGCTAAACTTGCTTTAGTAATGTATGTGGCTAGAATTGTTTCACAAAAACAAAAAGAACTTACAGATTTTAAGACTGTGTTATTTAACATTGCGTTGCCGATGTTTATCATTTGTGGCTTAATACTTCCAGCAAATTTTTCTACTGCAGCTATGCTTTTTTGCACTTGTTTAATAATCATGTTTGTTGGTAGAGTTCCTATAATTAATATGCTTAAGGTGGTTGCAATTGCAGTTACGGGTTTTCTATTTCTTTTATTAGTTGGACATTTTTTTCCGAAAGCAATTCCTCGTGTGCAAGTTTGGGAAAATCGTGTGGTGGAATTTTGTAAAGGTGACGAGGTGGCGGATCCCGATAAAAGCTATCAGGCAAATCATGCAAAAATTGCAATTGCTACAGGTGGGTTGACAGGTGTTGGTGTAGGAAATAGTCTGCAGAGAAATTTTCTTCCTCAAGCTTATTCCGATTTTATTTATGCAATTATTATTGAGGAATATGGTTCGATTTTAGGTGGTTTAGGAATTTCGTTTTTGTATTTGGTATTACTTTTTCGAGGAGTTCGTGTCGCCACTAAAAGTCAAAGCACTTATGGGACCATGTTGGCATTTGGGATATCGTTTAGTCTAATTTTTCAAGGATTTATTAATATGGCTGTCGCTGTTAATCTTTTTCCAGTAACCGGACAACCACTGCCGTTTCTCAGTATGGGTGGTACATCTATTTTATTTTCATGCATTGCAATTGGTATAATTTTAAGTGTAAGTCGTGAAACTGAAACTGGACAAGATAAATTATCAACTGCCGAAGTAGAAAAAGGAGGTGCTATTGTCACCACTTAAATTTATTATTAGCGGTGGAGGAACAGGGGGACATATTTTCCCTGCAATTGCAATTGCGAATGCTTTGAAATTGAAATTACCTGATTCCGAATTTTTATTCGTTGGTGCAAAAGGTAAAATGGAAATGGAAAAAGTCCCTGCAGCAGGATATCGAATTGAAGGACTTTGGATAAGTGGGCTTCAACGAAAATTGACTTGGAGCAATTTAGCGTTCCCATTTAAGTTGATCAGTAGTCTGATTCGTGCAAAACAAATTCTGAGAAAATTTAGGCCCGATGCTGTTATTGGTACAGGTGGATTTGCCAGTGGCCCAATGTTAAGAGTTGCATCGAAAGCGGGTATTCCAACTTTAATTCAAGAGCAAAATTCTTTCCCAGGAATAACAAATAAAATTCTTTCTAAAAGAGTGAATAGAGTTTGTGTTGCTTATGATGGAATGGAACAATATTTTCCTAAGGAAAAAATATTGTTTACAGGTAATCCCGTTAGAGAAGACATTCTGAATCTTAGTGGTAAGCGTCCTCGTGGTCAAGAAATGTTTGGCTTAGATGCTTCGAAAACGACACTGCTTGTAGTTGGAGGAAGTTTGGGAGCAAAAGCTATTAATGAAAGTATAGCAAAAGGACTGCAAGAATTAGTTGATAAAAACATTCAAGTTATTTGGCAAACGGGTATTCCATTTTTCAAGAGAGCAGAAGCGGCAGTAAAATTAATTAATGGAAATGGAGTTGTTGTAACAGAATTTATTTCTAAAATGGACTACGGTTATGCTGTTGCGGATATTGTGATATCACGAGCGGGTGCTGGAGCCGTTTCGGAATTGTGTCTTGTTCGCAAGCCATGTATTTTGGTTCCACTTTCATCAGCAGCTGAGGATCATCAGACTAAAAATGCTATGGCACTTGTCAATCATCAAGCAGCAATATTGGTAAAAGATGTTGACGCAATGCTTGAGCTTGTACCAAAAGTTTTAGAAATGAATGGGAATGAGCAATTGAGAAATAAGTTAGAAATTAATATAGCTTCCCTTGCCGTAGAAAATTCTGCTGAATTAATAGCCAGTGAAATAATAACGCTTGTGAATAATAACAATTTATAAAAAATGCAACTCAATAAACTGACACATATTTATTTCCTTGGCATTGGTGGTATAGGTATGAGTGCCCTTGCACGCTTTTTTAATGCATCGGGAAAGCAGGTTTGTGGCTACGATAAATATGAATCAGAATTGACAAGCACATTAATAGCCGAAGGAATTGATATTCATTTTGAAGAAAATGTTGATTTAATTCCAGTCCAAATCAAAAAAACCATTGCTAAGGAAAGCGTACTAATTGTTTGGACCCCTGCTGTGCCCTTGGAACATATCGAGTTTGTTTGGTTCCAAAGTAATGGTTTTAACATAATGAAAAGAGCGCAAGTGTTGGGGCTTATTGTTGATCAATCAAAAACAATTGCAGTTGCTGGTACACACGGAAAATCTACGACTACCACCATGATTGCTCATATTTTAAGGACCGCAGCGGTTGATTGTTCCGCCTTTCTTGGTGGCATAGCAAAAAATTATAACACAAATCTTTTACTTGGGAAAAATCTCGGCAAAGAGAATGTTGCAATTGACCAGAATATAGTGGTGGCTGAAGCTGATGAATACGACCGCTCCCTTTTATGGTTACATCCTTTTATTGCTGTGATTACTTCTGTCGATCCTGATCATCTTGATGTGTATGGTGACGAAACAGCAATGCATAAAACGTATCAAGATTTTGTAAAACAAGTTGAGGGTTATTTAATAACAAAGTCTCAGGTAATAGAAAAACTTAATCTTAAAAAAGAAGATCGTGTTTTTTCTTACTCTTTGGATGATACTCAAACAGATTCTTATGCAGAAAACATTAAAATTATAGACGGATTTTTTACATTTAATCTTGTTGTAAATAATTCGAAAATATCAGATTTGCGTTTGGGGCTTCCAGGGCGTCATAACTTGGAAAATGCAATTGCAGCAGTAGTTGTGGCCAAGCAAATGGGAGTAAATGATGATTTAATTCGTAAAGCACTTTCCTCTTTTTCTGGTGTTGAACGTCGGTTTGATTTTAGAATTCGCAGTCAAAAAATAGTTTTTGTTGATGATTACGCACACCATCCCGTTGAATTAACAGCTTGTATTTCTTCTTTAAAAGAGATATTCCCAGGCAAAAAAGTTACTGGAATATTTCAGCCACATCTGTATTCTCGTACTCGTGATTTTGCGCAAGAATTTGCAAAAAGTTTGGAATTGCTTGATGAAGTTATTCTGCTTGATATTTATCCGGCAAGGGAAATGCCAATCCCAGGAATAACATCTGCTATGCTGCTCGAAAAAATTCAATCAAACAAAAAATATTTATATTCAAAAGTAGAATTAATAGAAAAAATAGTACAACACGATTTTGATATTCTTGTAACAATGGGTGCAGGCGACATAGCTAATTTATGTGATTCTTTAGAAAGAGAGTTGAGAAAAAAACATCAATTAACGGAGGAATTAATATGAAAAAAATTCTCTTTGTTTCACTTTGGATATTATTTACTGTTGGGTTGGTTTTGGTTATGAGTTTTGCAAGTAAATCACATGCTAAACGTGTCTGCACCAAACTTACTATTTCCATTGATCGTAAAAACGCTGATTTATTTATAAAAGACGAAGATATTTTGAAATTTCTTTCTAATCATGGTAAAAACCCAGTTGGTTTAGAATTTGCAAAAATTAATACTGCTTTGTTAGAAAAACTTGTGTTGAGTCACCCATCAGTCGAATCTTGTGAAGTATATATTTCTGCACTTGGCGACATTAACATTGCTATTCAACAACGCAGTTCTGTCTCAAGAATAATTAATCTAAATAATGAATCATTTTATTTTGATTCACGAGGGTTTTTAATGCCTTGGTCTGATACCTATACTTCCCCAGTGCTCGTTGTGAATGGATTTATTAAGGAGAATTACGGAACATTGTACACTGTCAATTTTGATTCCTATTCTTTGGATTCCGCTTTGCGTAGCCCCTTATTGATGGACGACATTTGGCAAATTACAAAACGAATTGCAGCCGACACTTTTCTTAGCGCTCAATTGATTCAAGTTTACATAACACCTGAAAGGATATTGCAATTAATTCCGCGTGTGGGAAACCATGTTATTGTTCTTGGTGACATTAGCGATATTGATGAAAAAATCAATAAACTTAGAATTTTTTATTCTGATGGAATTAGTCGTTCTGGAAATTGGAATGACTATAAGACTATTGATCTTCAATTTAAAAATCAAATTGTTTGTACTAAAAAATAAAAAAAATGGAATCTGAAATCGTAGTTGGTCTTGACATTGGCACGACCAAAGTAGCTGTGCTTGTTGGTCGTCGCACAGAACATGGAAAAATTGAAATTCTCGGCATCGGGAAAGCCGAATCGCTTGGTGTAGCTCGCGGTGTGGTGCTTAATATTGACGAAACTGTTCGCGCAATAAAGCTAGCCGTTGCAGAGGCCGAAGTAAAAGCCGGGGTTGATATTAAAATAGTTAATGTTGGAATTGCAGGCCAGCACATCAAAAGTTTACAACACCGTGGAATGAAAACGCGGCGTAGTATTGAGGAAGAAATTTCTCAAAAAGACATTGATGAGTTGATTGATGATATGTATCGATTATTAATGTCACCTGGAGAAGAAATTCTTCATGTTATTCCACAGGAATATATAATTGATAATGAGGTTGGCATAAAAAATCCAATTGGTATGGCAGGGACACGTATGGAAGCAAACTTTCATATTATTACTGGCCAAGTAGCAGCGGCTAAAAATATTGATAAGTGTGTGGCTAAGGCAGGTCTTATGGTGGCCGAAGTGACTTTAGAGCCACTGGCATCTGCTGATGCAGTTCTGAGCGATGAAGAAAAAGAAGCAGGTGTTGTATTGGTTGATATTGGTGGAGGAACAACTGATGTTGCTGTTTTTCATGACGGGATTATTCGCCATACTGCTGTCATTCCTTTTGGTGGTAATATTATAACTGAAGACATAAAAGAAGGATGTAGTATTATTAAAACACAAGCTGAGCTGTTGAAAATAAAATTTGGTTCTGCTTTGGCGAGCGAAAATCAAGAGAATGAAATAGTTTCAATTCCAGGCCTACGAGGGAGAGCACATAAAGAAATTTCAGTAAAAAATCTGGCGCATATAATTCAGGCCCGAATGGAAGAAATTCTTGAACATGTGTTTTATGAAATTAAGAATTCTGGATTTGAGAAAAAATTAGTAGCGGGTATTGTTGTAACCGGTGGAGGAGGGCAGCTTAAACACATCACACAACTTATGGAATATGTAACAGGCATGGACACGCGGGTGGGATTTCCGAATGAACATTTAGCCATAAGTTCTGAAGAGGTTACTAGTCCAATGTATGCTACTGGAGTTGGACTGGTTATGCGAGGCTTAAAATTACAGCAAACACATAAGGTCATTGAAGAAAAAGACAAGGTGAAAGATCATTCAGAGAAACGTAAAGGTGGCTGGTTTGATAAGATTTTTTCAAGAGGGAAAGAATGGTTTGAAGACGATTCCAACGCTTAATATTCCGTGTGAAATGAACAATTGAAAGTTAGTAAGTTCACTTTATGTTTAGTAATTACATTTTTAATGTTAAGTAATTTTCAACGATTTTTATTTTCAATGGATACATACAACATTTTTGATGAATTGCCTGACGAAGAAGGAAATAACTATTCTTCAGATCGGGAGGAATCATTTATTGATGAAACACCTTTTGAAATAAAAGAAATTATTACATCAATTGATAAAACTTCTGAAAAATCAAGTAATACAAATACCACACACACTAATAGTACAAACCAATCTCACCAAGCTATGAAATTTGATCTTCCTGAACATTCCTCGATTATTAAAGTGATCGGAGTTGGCGGTGGTGGCAGCAACGCTGTTAACCACATGTATCGTCAAGGCATTAAAGGCGTTGACTTTATTGTTTGTAACACGGATAAACAAGCACTCGACATGAGTCCTGTTCCTCATAAAATTGTTTTGGGAACTACACTTACTGAAGGCAGAGGCGCTGGGTCAATTCCTGAAGTAGGAAGAAATGCAGCGATTGAAAATATAGAGGACATACGTGGTTTGCTTGCTAATAATACAAAAATGGTGTTCATTACTGCCGGTATGGGTGGTGGTACCGGAACTGGAGCAGCTCCTATTATTGCAGGTATAGCACGTGAAATGGGAATTCTTACAGTTGCAATTGTGACTGTTCCTTTCTTATTCGAAGGAAAAAAACGTCGCCTTCAAGCGGAAGAAGGCTTGGAACAACTAAAACAAAATGTGGATACATTACTTGTTGTTTGCAACGACAAATTAAGGGAGATGTATGGTAATCTAAAACTCAGTGATGCATTTTCACACGCTGACGATGTACTTGCTATTGCTGCGAAATCAATTGCAGAAGTTATTTCACTTACACAGCAGATTAATGTTGATTTTGCTGACGTTTGTACAGTGATGAGGAATAGTGGAGTTGCTATTATGGGTTCTGCAGTTGTGTCGGGCGAAAATCGTTCTACCCGAGCTGTTGAACAAGCTTTAAATTCGCCTCTTTTGAATGACAACAATATTACTGGTGCTCGTTTTGTACTTCTTAATATTATTTCTGGAGAGAATGAAATAACGATGGATGAGTTGGGAGAAATTACAGATTACATTCAGGAAGCAGCAGGACAAACAGCTGAAATTATTAAAGGATACGGTGTAGATCCTTCGCTCGGCGATAACGTAAATGTTACAATTATTGCTACAGGATTTAATCAGAATAATCCGATTGCATATGAGTATACTAAGAAACAAGCTGCTGAAAAAGTTGTACTTGAACTTGATGAAAATAAATTAGAGCTTGTTGAGGCAGTTCAAAATGAACTCAAAGCTGAAGTTGTAAATCCACTTGAGCCATTTTTAGTTTCTAAACAACCAGAACCAATTGCAGAGGAAAAAATTGCTAAAGTTGATATTGTAAATGTACTTGCGCCATTTATAGTAGCAGAAGAGCCGGTTTTAGAAATTAATTTGCAAGAAGAAATTCAAGAACCAATTGCTGAAGTAGCACTGGTTGAGGAAATCATTGAACCCATTGCTGAAGTAACGCTTGAAGAAGAAATTGTGCTGCCAATAGCTGAAGTAACGCTGGTTGAGGAAATCATTGAACCCATTGCTGAAGTAACGCTTGAAGAAGAAATTGTACTACCAATAGCTGAAGTAGCGCTGGTTGAGGAAATCATTGAACCCATTGCTGAAGTTGAGTTGACAGAAGAAATTCTTGAACCGGTAGCTGAAGTAGTGCTTGAAGAAGAAATTGCACTACCCATTGCTGAAGTTGAGTTGAAAGAAGAAATTCTTGAACCGGTAGCTGAATCTGAAGTGATTGAACCTGTTTTGAATACAAATGTTGAATTTGAAATAACAAATTTCACAGAAACTGAAACAACTACTTCTAATTTGGAATTAGTAATAGAAAATAATGAGACACCTGAACTAGTAGCGGAAATTTTACCTGTTGCAACAATTCCTGAAATAATTGTAAATGCAGTAGCAGCAAATGAGCCATTCTTAATTAAAAGAGATGTTATTGAAACTTCTGCCGCTTCTGATTTAGTTGTGTCAGAGCAAATCAACGAAGAGGAGCTTGCAAAAAAAATACAAAAAGACGAACAGCAGAAGAAAAATTTAGATCGTATTCAAAAATTGAAGGAACTAAGTTTGAAATTGAAAACACCAAAGGGTTTGAATGAAATGGAGCATGAGCCTGCTTACGTTCGTAAAAACATTAACCTGGAAAACGTTCCCCATTCTTCTGAATCTCAAGTTTCTCGTTACACATTAACAGAAAATGAAGAAAAGAAAATAGAGATTCGCCCTAATAATTCTTTCCTTCACGATCAGGTTGATTAAAGGCGAAATTTTTTCTTGATTTAGAAATAGGATAATTCCCAATTCTGATAGTTAATGAATATTGAGGAAAAAATTAATGCCGCTATCAAATCGGCAATGCTTGCAAGAAATGCAGGTCGGTTAGATGCGTTGCGTGCAATCAAATCGGCAATTCTTTTATTGAAAACATCTTCCGAAGGATTGTCTGAAGAGTCGGCAGCTAAAGCAATGCAGAAAGAAGTTAAAAAGAGAAGGGAGACAGCTGAAATATACAAACAGCAGAATAGAAATGATTTGAGTGATGTTGAGCTGTTTCAAGCAAATGTTATTGAGGAATATCTTCCCCAGCAAATAGGAGAGAGCGAGTTGCGGTCTTCAATTGAAATCTTAATTGCTGAACTCGGGGCATCTTCACCTGCTGATATGGGAAAGGTAATGGGAGCAGCATCAAAAAAATATGCGGGTCAAGCCGATGGTAAAATGGTTTCTTCTATTGTGAAGGAATTGCTTAGTAAAAATTAAGTGTTGTGTTAGTGTGTTGATTAACGACGAGCTGTGTGTGGCTCGACGTTTTTTTAAATAAAAAGAGCGGTACCCAATTAGGAGTACCGCTCTTTACAAATTCTTAATTATTTATTTTCCAGAATAAATAATTTTCTTTGTGATGACATTGTCGCCAGACTTTATTTGTAATAAATAAATTCCTTCAGAAATACCTGTAGGTTCCCAGTTAATAGTACTTGTTCCTGCTGGTACAATTCCATTTTTTAATGAAGCAATTTGCTTTCCAGTTAAATCATATACAAGCATCTCAACGTGTTCAGATGTATTTGTGCTGAGGTTGATGTTGATGGCAGAATGAAATGGGTTAGGCGTTGCAGTTATATCTATTGCTAAGCCAGTTTGGTTTGCAATGCCAACGGTAGGAACTGTAACATAAATAAAATTATTGGCTGAACAGCTTACTGGGTTATTAAGATCAGTATAAATCATGAACAATTGATATGTACCTGGAGTTGCATAGGTATGAGATGAGTTTTGTGGTCCCGTTGATGGTGGATTAGAATCTCCCCAATTGTAAATATAAGACGGAGCACTAGCCCCGGTTCCTGTTCCTGTAACTAAAATGGTTAAACCACTGTAAGTAACATTCGGTCCAGATGTAATTGTACATTGAGCAAATACTCCAATGTTGAATAGTAAAAAAGTTAATATTGAAAGGGAGTAAATTTTTGTGTTCATAGATTCGATTTTTTAGTTTGGTAAATGTAAATAATAACTTTTTAGAAAAAACAAAAATATTCTATTCATGTTAAAAAATAATTATTCTTATTTTATTTTTTCAGTAAATCTTGATCAAGCAAAGTTCCAAAAGGAACAAAATGCCCAACAGGGATAATTTCAAATTCAATCACTCCTGATTTAACCATTGGAAACGTTGCTAGAATAGCTTTGGCTTCAGCAACATTTTCTGCTTCTAAAACAAGTATAACCCCTGGTCGATCTTTTCGAAAATACGCTTCTCTTACAATGTCTTTTGAATACAACATCCATATATGAAGTGCTTCATGAATTACAACTCCGCGAATTGTTTCTTCAGTTGCCGTTGGAAGAATTCTGTCGATTGCAAAGAGTTTCATTTTAAAAATTTTAATTTAAGGTTACTCAGAACGAGGTTTTTGATCCGTTCCTTTTCTTGATAAATCAATAATAAATAACATTGCAAAAGGCATCGCATGAACGCCAGCAACAGCTGGAGGAAATCCGAAAATTACAGCCATAACCGTAAGCCCAATTGCTACGCTCATGCCAATCAATGCCACTTTCCTCATTTTTGTCATTCGTTAAAGATAATAATATTAAAATACCTAAAAGAAAATTCCAAACCCCTTTAATAAGGAATTTGGAATTTGTTGAGTTTAATTTGCTTTTTTGCTTTACATCATTCCTTCCATTCCACCGCCACCTGGCATCGACATTGGTTTATCTTCTTTTATTTCGGAAAGGACACATTCTGTAGTAAGTAACATTCCTGCAATGGAAGCTGCGTTTTCTAAAGCAACGCGTGTTACTTTAGTAGGATCAATTACTCCAGCATCATACAATTTTTCATATTTTTCAGTGCGTGCATTAAAACCATAATCTCCCTTTCCTTCACGTACTTTCTGTACCACAATACTTCCTTCTACACCAGCATTTGCACAAATCTGACGCAATGGTTCTTCTAAAGCGCGTTTTACAATTTGCATTCCTGTGGTTTCATCTTCATTTTCGCCTTTTAATTTATCAAGCGCATCTTGTGCACGGATGTAGGCAACACCACCTCCTGGTACAATTCCCTCTTCCACTGCAGCACGTGTTGCATGTAACGCATCGTCAACACGATCCTTTTTTTCTTTCATTTCAGTTTCGGTTGCTGCGCCAATGTAAAGTACAGCTACACCACCTGCAAGCTTCGCTAAACGCTCTTGTAATTTTTCTTTGTCGTAATCAGATGTTGTAGATTCAATTTGTGCTTTGATTTGATTAACACGTGCAACAATATCAATTTTCTTACCTGCTCCGCCAACGATTGTTGTGTTGTCTTTATCTATTGTAATTTTTTCTGCTGTTCCAAGGAAATTTAATTCCGCAGTTTCTAATTTGTAGCCACGTTCTTCGCTTATCAATTGTCCTCCGGTAAGAATAGCAATATCTTCTAGCATTGCTTTTCTACGATCTCCAAAACCTGGTGCTTTTACAGCAGCAACGCGAAGTGAACCACGAATTTTATTAACTACAAGTGTAGAAAGCGCCTCGCTGTCTACGTCTTCAGCAATAATTAAAACGGGCTTACCTGTTTGAACTGCCTTCTCTAAAATAGGAAGGAGCTCTTTCATGTTAGATATTTTTTTGTCGTAAATAAGAATCAATGGATTCTCAAGTACCGTTTGCATTTTATCAACATCAGTAACGAAATAAGCAGAAATATAGCCACGGTCAAATTGCATTCCTTCTACTACTTCAACTGTTGTTTCAGTTCCCTTTGCTTCTTCCACTGTAATTACACCTTCTTTTTTCACTTTCGCCATTGCTTGTGCAATTAATTTTCCAATAGCGTAATCGTTGTTTGCAGAAATCGTTGCAACCTGTTCAATTTTCTGGTTATCATCGCCAACTTTCTTCGACATTTTTTTTAACCCTTCTACAACTGAAGCAACCGCCTTGTCAATTCCACGCTTCAAATCCATTGGATTCGCACCGGCCGCCACATTTTTTAAACCCGCAGTAACCATTGCCTGAGCAAGAACCGTTGCTGTTGTTGTACCATCTCCTGCAACGTCTGCAGTTTTCGAAGCAACTTCTTTCAACATTTGTGCGCCCATATTTTCAATTGGATCTTTCAATTCAATTTCTTTTGCAACGGTCACTCCATCTTTTGTAATAATAGGTGAACCGAATTTTTTATCAATTACAACGTTGCGACCTTTTGGTCCAAGTGTAACTTTCACTGCATTTGCTAAAGCATCAACACCTCGTTTTAGTGCGTCGCGTGCTTCTAGATTAAAGGAAATATTCTTAGCCATTTTTTTTATTTTTAATAATTAAAATAATTTTGAATTAAATTATTGCGAAAATATCCGATTCGCGCATGATCAGGAATTCTTTCCCGTCAATTTGTACTTCTGTACCAGCATACTTTCCATAAAGTATAGTATCTCCAACTTTTACCGTCATTGGCTCGTCAACTTTTCCGTTTCCAACGGCAACAACTTTTCCGCGTTGTGGTTTTTCTTTTGCCGTGTCTGGGATTATTAGTCCGCCTGCAGTTTTCGTTTCTGCCGGTGCAGCTAGAACAACGACTCTGTCTGCAAGTGGTTTGATTTTTGGGTTTGCCATTTTAATTGATTTTGAATTAGTTATTTATTACTTGTTGTTTGCTTAGCGAAAAATATGCCATTGCGCCAATTAAATATTTTTTTGTCAAACTTTCCGTTTTCTGTGACATGTAGTCTGTTGAAAAGGAATGACAGATCAAATTATGCTATTGAAGACAGTTTCAATATTTTTAGAATTAACCTTAGCGCTCTGAAGGTGTAGGTTTAACTGGAGTCGCTTTAGCGGGTGGGGGAGTTCCTCCTCCAAGTTGATTTGGCGCGGTAGTAGGTGTTGTTTGGTCAAAATCAGCAGCTTTATCTTTTGTTGTAGAAGTTTCTGATGGGCCAGAGCCTCCTTGCTGTTTTCCAATGCTAACGGTTGCAATACTGAAAATAAATAGTAATACAACTAAAGTCCAAGTTGCTTTTTCAAGAAAATCAGCGGTACGACGAACGCCCATTACTGCGGTGCCAGCTGAAAAGTTTGATGCTACACCACCTTTGGGATTTTGAATTAAAACTGCAAGTATTAGTGCGATGCAACAAATTACTATGAGTACGGAGAGTATAGCTGACATTTTTTATAATTTTATTTAGGTGTTCGCTTCAATTCTTCAATTAGGGCTGCAAAGTAAACGTTTTTTTCTGGAAATTTCAAGGAAAGCTTTTGATAAGCACGTATTCCTTTTGAAATATTTCCTTGTTTAACATAGATTTTTGCAAGCGTTTCAGTGATAAATTCATCGCTGTCTTGGACACTTTTTTTAGCCATATTAATAGGATTAAAAAAGCCAGCTTTATTTTGTTGAATTCGAGGTTGTTCTTGGATAAATTTATCCACTAAGTCATCTTTAATTGTTTGTTTTTCAGGCAATACCTCGGTAATTAAAGGGTCGCTGATTTGTTTTAACCAAGAGCTAAATGTAACCTCTTCTTGTGGACTATTTTCAACTTTTATTGCTTCAATTATTAGGGGCTCAGGAGGATTTTTTTCGGGCTTTCTTTTATGCCCTAATTCCTCAAGACTTGGCAGGGTATCATCAACTTCTAGTTCTATCGAAGAATTGATGGCTTCTCGAATAATTTCCCGCGAAACAGCGTCCTGAGGGATGTTTAGATTTTCACTTGGTAGTGTAGAAACTTCAGGTGATTCATGCGCAAGAACTTTTATTTCCCAATTTTCTGCTGTGTCAATTTCATTGCTTTCTTCGTCATTTTCGTAAATGTCTTCTGCATCTCCTGGCTCCACTAAAACATAAAGTAATGTGTTAATTTCATCGGCAGCACTTGGTAGTTCTTCTTTTTTAGTTTCGCTAGCTGTTGGGTTTTTCTTTTCTTTTTCTTTTTTTAACTCTTCAATTCTTTTTGCTAGAATTTCTGCAGGAGAATTTTGCCAATGATGCAATAACTGTAATTGTCGCAACATTCCAGATTCCCATTCGTCCTCATCTTTAATAAATTTTTTCTTAGGGAATTCAGGTTGAATTACTTCAGCTTCTATATTTCCCAACTCTTTTTCAGTCTGTAATTTAGACTCAACATGATTTTCGTTAACAAGAGCTGTCGTTTCTTTCGCTAATTGTTTTTTAGTGATTAGTTCGTAAAGAACTTTTCTATTTGTAGCATGGGCTGCCGCAATTTTTAATTGATTGTTATAAAGAAAACTATTTTCATTGTGCAAACTTTTAATATACAATAAGTGCGCGGTTTGAAAGTATGGAAATGTTTGTGTTAATGTATCCAATTGGGCAGTCGCTTCCTTACCCATCACCACGGGGTCTTTCATCCAACTAATGAGTTGTTGTGTATTCATTTACCAGGCGTTGATGGATTTATTCATTATATCTTGTACCAGTTGATCCGCAATTTCTTTTAATAACTGATCTTCAACAGCAGAAAGGTTTTGTGAACTTTGAAAATCAGAAAAGCGCGTAAACAAACTTTCAAAATTATATTTCTCATCCACACTATCTGTGTATTTCACATTTACAGTTACACTTAGCCTGTTTACTGTTGCTTCATTATTTCCACCGCCTTGAATTGCAACAGGTGCAACAGCATAACTCGTTATCGTTCCTTCGTAATTTAAATCTCCCTGCTTTGCAATTGATATTAATCGAGTTTGACGTTGTATAGCATCCCTCATTGCTTCCGAAATTGTTTGAGGAAATGTAGCTTTCGTTAATGCTGCAGAATTTGTAAACATTAAAATGGAAACAGTTACGCTGTCATCAAATTTTCGACCGCCTGAAAAATCATACTTTACCTTGCAGCTCGAACTTTGTAACAAAAGTAGGAGCAGGGATGGTGCAAGAAAAAGTTTTAAAAATCTCATCCCGTAATATTGTATTCGTTTATTTTTCTGTATAATGTTCGTTCGGAAATACCAAGTTCTTTAGCAGCATTTTTTCGCTTTCCATGGTGTTTTTCTAACGCCTTTGCAATCAATTCGATTTCTTTGTCCTGCAAGGATAACGAATCTTCTACAACTTCTTCATCTGCTTGAAAATCTTCATTCGAATCTTTCCAGCTCGGACTGTGTATTACTACAGAATCACCAGGAGGCACAGCAGGTGAATTTGTTTCAGCAAAATGTTTTTGAATCAAAGGTGCATTGTGTGCTAAAATTTCTTGTGTTATTCTGCCTCCGTTTTTAATCAACTGCATGGTGAGTACCTTCAAGTCGTTTAGTTCTTGCCGCATTTGTTGTAAGAGTTGGAAAAGAAATTCACGTTCACGGGGGTCACTCGTTTCAGATTCTCCACGGGCCAGAACTGGCATGTTGGTCGCTGAATTTTTGTAATCAGGTAAATACTTACTCAATGTAGTAAGATCTATTTCTCTACTTTTTTCAATAATCGAAAGCTGCTCCGTTACGTTTTTTAACTGGCGGATATTTCCATGCCAGTAATAACTGGTCAACATTGCTTCGGCATCTGGCAAAAGTTTCACAACAGGCATTCTGTATTTTGCAGCAAAATCAGCAGCAAATTTCCGAAACAACATATAAATATCCTGTCGCCGATCACGCAAGGGCGGAAGTGTAATTGGAACAGTATTTAAGCGATAATATAAATCCTCCCTAAATTTCCCTCTGGCAATTGCATCCATTGGGTTTACATTGGTAGCAGCCACAACACGCACATTTGTTTTCTGGACCTTCGAAGAACCTACGCGAATAAATTCCCCCGATTCTAAAACTCTGAGTAGTCTCGCCTGCGTTGCAATTGGCATTTCTGCAACTTCGTCAAGAAAAATTGTTCCTCCATCCGCTACTTCAAAGTATCCTTTACGTGCCTCATTGGCTCCTGTGAATGATCCTTTCTCATGTCCGAATAATTCTGAGTCAATGGTTCCTTCTGGAATTGCACCACAGTTTACTGCTATGTAAGGTCCGTGTTTACGCGCACTCAAATGATGGATTATTTTTGGAAAAACTTCTTTTCCAGTTCCACTTTCACCTGTAATTAGAACGGAAAGATCAGTAGGCGCCACCTGCACAGCAATATCAATCGCACGATCCAGCTGCGGCGTTGTGCCAATAATTCCGAAGCGAAGTTTTATTTCCTGAATAGTCATTTATTAAAATCTATTTCACATTTTCTTATTTGGTTGCTTATCGGATTTGCAGATTTTAAACTGCTTTTCCAATGAGCGTTGTCTTCGTACAAGTATCCACAAACACATCAGCATACTCCCCCAACTTATAATTCCCCTTCGGAAACACAACAACAATATTTTGAGAATTTCTTCCCGCCCACATTTCCGAAGAGCGCTTTGATGTACGTTCAATCAAAACTCGATGTGTTTTATTCAAATGCATTTTTGTTTTTTCTTCCGATAATTTTTTCTGCACTTCAATTACTTCCGCTAGTCTACGTTTCTTGACTACTTCTGGAACATCATCATCAAACTTTCGTTCCGCCGCAGTATTTGGTCTCTCTGAATAAAAAAACATAAAAGAAAAATCATATCCAACCCATTCCATCAACGACAAGGTTTCCTTATGATCTTCTTCCGTCTCGGAACAAAATCCAGTAATTATATCTGCTGAAATTCCACATTCAGGAAGAATTTTTCGGATGGAAAGAATTCTTTCCATATACCATTCTCTGGTATATCCACGATTCATCGCTTCTAAAATTCTTGAGCTACCACTTTGTACTGGTAGGTGAATGTTCTTGCAAATGTTTTCATGTTTCGCCATCACATGCAAAACATCATCAGTCATATCTTTCGGATTGGAAGTGCTGTATCGTACGCGTAAATCAGGATTTACTAAAGCAACCATTTCCAATAATTGCGCGAACGTTGTTGCATTGGAGCGCTGCTCAGCTGTTAATATTTCTTTTTTTAATCCTCCACCAGCATAGATATATGAATCTACATTTTGTCCAAGTAATGTAATTTCTCGATACCCTTTTTCAAAAAGATCTTTTGCCTCTTCAATAATACTTTTAGGATCTCTTGAACGCTCTCTACCGCGTGTAAAAGGAACTACGCAGAAGGAACACATATTATCACACCCTCGCATGATACTGATGAATGCAGTAACACCATTTGAATCCAGACGAATGGGTGTGATATCAGCATAAGTTTCTTCTTTTGACAATATAACATTCACGGCTTTCTGACCGCTTTCTACTTTGGAAAGTAAATTTGGGATATCCCTGTATGCATCTGGCCCAACAACAAGGTCAACTAGTTTTTCTTCTTCTATAAATTTTTCTTTTAACCGTTCGGCCATACAGCCAAGAACGCCAATCACTAATTCGGGTTTATTTTTTTTTGCTTTTTTAAAGTCTGTTAAACGTTGTCGAACTCTTTGCTCTGCATTTTCACGAATGGAACAGGTGTTTACGAAAATTACATCCGCATCATTAAAATCTTTTGTTGTTACAAAACCATCATTTAATAAAATGGAGGCCACAATTTCAGAATCTGAAAAATTCATCGCACAACCATAGCTTTCTAAGTAAAGCTTACGTTTTCCTTCCTTATTACCTTCAAGGATTAATACTTCCCCTTGGCGATTCTCGTCAATGATTTTTACTGAATTATCCATTCTTTATTTTGTTCGGTTCTAAAAGCGCTGCAATTTACCAAAATTTGAACTAACTGCCAAAATGTCACGTTTTTTAACATATTCACAAAAAATATTTTTTTTAATAATTTTTTAGCCCTTTTATACAATGAGTTTGTCTTATTTAATCAACATCAAAAAAAAACGGATTTGGAAAGTTGGAAAAGAAATGGTTTTCTTTGCGCCGTCCAAATTCAAAATATTAACCCAGCTTTAGGTTTTTGTGCATTTGATAAGAGCGATAATTTAGTTTGGGTTAACTATATAAAGTTTAAACGAGAAAAATTTCAAAACTACAAATGGCGAAAAACCTTGTGATCGTTGAGTCTCCAGCAAAAGCTAAAACAATAGAAGGATTTCTTGGAAAAGATTTTTTGGTTAAGTCCAGCTTCGGGCATGTCCGTGATTTAGTAAAAAAAGGGGTTGCAGTAGAGACGAATAATAATTTTTTACCGAAATATGAAATTTCAGTTGAAAAGGGAAAAGTCGTTGCCGAATTAAAAAAATTATCCAAAGAAGCTCAGGTTGTTTGGTTGGCAACAGATGAGGACCGAGAGGGAGAGGCAATTTCATGGCATTTGGCTGAAGCTTTAAATTTAGATGAAAAAAAGATTAAGAGAATTGTTTTTCATGAAATTACAAAAGGCGCTATTCTTAATGCGATTGCAAATCCTAGGGCCATCGACAAGCATTTAGTGGATGCCCAACAAGCACGTCGCATTCTTGACCGACTAGTTGGGTTTGAATTATCTCCAATCCTTTGGAAAAAAATAAAACCTTCGCTCTCTGCTGGTAGAGTTCAAAGTGTTGCCGTGCGTTTAATTGTTGAGCGAGAACGTGAAATATCGAATCACAATTCTATTTCGTCATATAAAGTTTCCGCACTATTTATTTCGAACGGAAATAATTTTAAGGCTGAATTAAAAACTAATTTCAAATCAGCACAGGACGCCCGGGCATTTTTAGAAAAATGCAAATCAGCTACATTCACAATCTCTTCACTTGAGGTAAAACCAGCGAAAAAAACACCGTCTGCACCTTTCACCACTTCTACATTACAACAAGAAGCATCTCGTAAATTAGGATATTCTGTTAAGCGGACGATGATTGTCGCACAGCGGTTATATGAAAGTGGAAAAATCACTTATATGCGTACCGATTCCGTAAATCTTTCGGAGACTGCATTGGAGCAAGCGCGGACCACAATTGGTAAAAATTACGGTTCAAAATATATTAATATCCGTACTTTCAAAAATAAAAGTAAAGGCGCGCAGGAAGCACACGAGGCAATTCGTCCAACTTATTTGGAATTCCCTACCGTCGATAATGAACGTGACGAAGCACGTTTGTATGAATTGATTTGGAAACGTACAATTGCCTCGCAAATGGCTGATGCGGAGTTGGAAAAAACGACAGCTATTATTTCAATATCTACGACAAATGAAAACTTTGTTGCACAAGGTGAAGTAATTAAGTTCGATGGTTTTTTAAAGGTTTATTTAGAATCTTCTGACGATGAGGAGGAAGATGAAAATAACGAAACAAAAGAGGGGATGTTGCCACCTCTTAAAATGGGGCAGAACCTTGAGGTAAATAAAATTACTGCTATACAAAGGTTTACTCATCATCCCGCACGATTTACAGAAGCAAGTCTAGTTAAAAAGTTAGAGGAATTGGGAATTGGTCGCCCATCAACTTATTCGCCAACAATTTCAACAGTTCAAGATCGTGGCTATGTTATAAAAGAAGACAGGGAAGGTACGCCTCGTAAATATGATGTGTTAACTTTGTTGAGTGGTAACATTACGGAAGCCGTTCAACAAGAAAATACAGGTGCAGAAAAATCTAAATTATTTCCAAGTGATATAGGAATGGTTGTAACTGATTTTTTGAAATTACATTTTCCAAACATTATGGATTATAATTTCACAGCAAAAGTGGAATTGGAATTTGACGATATAGCTGACGGTAAAGTGCAGTGGCAGGATATGCTAGAGTCTTTTTATAGACCATTTCATAAAACAGTAGAAACAACTGAGGAAAAATCGGAGCGGGCAAGCGGAGAACGTTTGCTTGGGGTGGATCCTCAGTCCGGAAAAAATATTTACGCTCGTATTGGACGATTTGGTCCTCTTGTTCAAATTGGAGAAGCGGATGAAGTGGAAAAAAAATTCGCAAGCTTGAAAAAAAATCAACGTCTTGAAGGGATTACTCTTGAAGATGCGCTTGAGCTTTTTAAGCTTCCTCGGATTGCAGGTCAGTTTGAAGGAAAAGACATGAAAGTTGCAATTGGACGTTTTGGTCCTTATATTCAACACAACAGTGCATTTTTCTCCATTCCAAAGGAAGATGACCCTTTGAAAATTTCGAATGAACGGGCAATAGAAATTATTTTAGCAAAGAGAAAGTCTGATGCAGAAAAAGAAATAAAAGCGTTTCGAGGTGAAGGACGCGATGATATTCGAGTTTTGAATGGACGTTGGGGCCCCTATTTTTGCATTGGGAAAAGTAATTATAAGATACCAAAGGATAGAGAACCAATTTCATTGACGCTAGCCGAATGCCTTGCTCTTGCTGAGGATCAGGAAAAAAATATGCCTCCGTTTAAGCGTGCTTTGCTTGCAAAAAAAGCAGCTCTCGAAGCAAAAAAAGCTCCTAAAGGGAAAAAGCCAGCTGCGTTGAAAGTTTCTGCTACGAGTCAAGTATCTAAATTGAACAAGACACCTACAGGTAAAAAAACGGCAATCAAGAAGCCTGCGAAAACAACAGCTCGGGTTGTCAAGAAAAAAGCAAAATCAAAGAAAAAGTAATTTTCTATTCGCATACATTTGTTAAAATCTTACGAAATCTGAAATGAGCCAATCTTTAGACTTTAGCGAATTTTTTGAGCCCGTAAATACAGCGCTGACTGACTTGGATGCAAATTTACTTGCAACTCAATTCGGGCAGTTGTTGCGTAAAAACACAACCGAAAGTGGTTGGCCAAATTTGGATGGTGTACACCTTGTTTTTATTGGAATAAGAGAAGATCGCCGCTGTATAAATAATAAGGGAACTGCGTTAGCACCCAATGCCGTTAGAAAAAATTTATATTCTCTTTTTCAAGGCGATTGGCAACTACAGATGGCAGACCTCGGTGATATTTGTGCGGGTTTTACTCCTGAAGATACTGACTATGCACTCAAGATCGTTGTTGGTGGATTGCTTAAAAAAAACATTATCCCCATTATTATTGGAGGAGGCCAAGAGCTAACCTTTGCACAGTATCTTGGTTATGAAAAATTGGAGCAAACGGTCAACATTGTTTCAATTGATTCTCAATTTAATCTTGGCTCGGCTGGGGAAGAATTAAATTCTAAATCTTTTTTGAGTAAAATTATTTTACAGCAGCCGAATTATCTTTTCAATTTTTCAAATATAGGATACCAAACTTATTTTGTAGAGCAATCGGGTTTAGATTTGATGCAGAAATTGAATTTTGACATTCATCGATTAGGTCAAGCGCGTTCTAAAATGGACGAAGTTGAGCCAATTATTCGTAACGCTGATTTGGTTTCATTTGATATTGGTGCTATACGGCAGAGTGAGGCTCCTGGCAATGCAAACGCGTCTCCAAATGGTTTTTTTGGAGATGAAGCTTGCCAGCTTTCACGGTACGCAGGAATTTCTGATAAGTGTACTTCCATTGGAATCTACGAGTTGAATCCTGAGTTTGATCCCAATAACCTTACATCGCATTTAGTTGCTCAGATGGTTTGGTGTTTTGTAGATGGTTTTTACAACCGAAAAAAAGATTTTCCATTTGCTGATATTTCAGATTACAAGCGTTATAGGGTATTTCTTAAGGATCATAAACACGAAATTATTTTTTATAAATCATCAAGGAGTGATCGTTGGTGGATGGAGGTTCCATATCCTCCGAACCAAAAGTTAAGATTCGAACGGCACGCGCTTGTACCTTGCAGTTATTCAGACTATGAGGAGGCCTGTAATGAGGAAATGCCCGACAGGTGGCTTCAGACTTTCCAAAAGTTAAGTTAAAAAGCGATTAATTTCACCAAAAAATAATTTGTAAAGTAGAAATGTATGTCTATCTTAGCGCCTTGTGAAAAATAGCCACATTTTAATGATGTGGATAAATGTATAATTTATATGAAAAAAATAATTACAGTTTTTTGCTTTGCGTTCTGTAGTACTGCGGCTTTTTCGCAACAGGACCCCCAGTTTTCGCAATACATGAATAACAAACTATTCATGAATCCAGCATATGCTGGTATGCGACAAGCTTTGTGTGTTACCACTCTAGGTCGCCAGCAATGGGCAGGCTTTGACGGTTCTCCTAAAAGTTTGGTTTTCTCAGCTGATTATTTTGCACCAGCTATAAAGGGCGGCATAGGTATTAATATATTGTCTGACAAACTGGGATTTGAAAGTAATTTAGCTTATAGGTTAAATTATTCTTTTCACCTTCCTCTTGGCGGCGGTGTTTTAGGTATAGGTCTTGAGTTGGGTGCATTGAGTAAGCGCTTGGGACCAACTGGTACAGCTTCTTGGTTAGCAACATCTACATGGCAAAACGACCAAGCTATTCCGCCACAATTGAAGCAAACAATATTTGATTTTGGTTTTGGTCTTTGGTACCAGCGTCAAAATCTTTGGTGCGGTCTTTCTTCAACACATTTACCAGCAGGTACAATGTCAGGGAATTCTTCTGCAATTGGTTTTCCACCAGTTACATTTCCTTTAAGTTATCAAATTGCAAGACACTATTTTATAACAGGAGGCTATAATTGGAATATTAATGGTGGGGACTGGGAACTACGCCCGTCCTTTTTAGCAAAGTCTGACGCAACCATAACATCAGTTGACCTTAATGTAACAGCTCTTTTCAATCAACGTTTCTGGGTTGGAGCTTCCTATCGCTTTCAAGACGCTATTGTACCAATGGTTGGTTTTATGTTACCCAACTCTAAGGCTACGTCTAACGAAATGCCTGGTGGAGGTTTAAAAATTGGTTTTGCATATGATTACACCACTTCAAACCTTAAAAGTTATAATAGTGGGTCTTTCGAGCTGATGTTAAACTATTGTATGCCTATTGTAATTCCACCTCGCCGCCAAGGTCATGGAGATGTTAGGATTTTTGATTAGGGTATAGAATTTAGAACAGCGTAACTTTAATTTGATAATTGCGTAAAAATCTGTCATTCTTAGTCAAATCCTCGTAATTTTGCGAGATTTTTTACAAGTAGGACAATTTATGAAATATTGTTCTCGTTATAGTGCACTAATACCAATTGTAAGTTAGTCAAGGAAACATTAAAGGAGGCATAAATGAAACGATTATTAGTTGTAGGCTTTGTAGCCATTTTATTGCTAAATTCCTGTGAAACAGAGAATGGGCAATTGATGGGTGTTCAAGCTCGTCCCGAGTGGTATCCATTGGATCCGTTTGGAATGTTATATTGTCCATTGGGCGCATACACTATGGGGCCAAGTGATGAGGATATTCCTTATGCTCATACTACAAAATCAAAAACGGTTACTGTTCAATCGTTTTATTTGGACCAAACCGAGATTTCAAATAATGAGTATCGGCAATTTGTCTATTATGTACGCGATTCACTAGCTCGTAGATTATTAGCAACCAATGGCTTCGAGGACGATTACCTCATTCCAGAGGAGGCTTGGTTAGGTTATGAGGATAATGGTCCTCGTTTCGTTAATGATGATATGCCACAAGACCCTTATTTACCTTTAAATTGGCAGGAAGAAGTGCATTGGGAAGCTACTGATCCTGATTATAAGGCAGCTCTTAACGACATGTATTTGCCAGCAGAAGAGCGTTTTTGGCATCGCAAGGAGATTGATACCCGTAAATTAATTTATGAGTATTATAGAATCGATCTACGCACTGCAGCTCAAAAAACTAATCGATACATTCCTAAAACTACTCCTAATTCTTCCGAAAACGGTCGTTTAGTGCCAACACGCGATCAAGGAAATTATGATGTTACATCGCGAAGAGTTACAAAACAAGGTGTTGACAGAAGTGTATTTATCATAAAGGATGTAATTAATGTATATCCAGATACGCTAGCTTGGGTTCATGATTTTTCATACTCTTATAACGAGCCGATGGCCAATATGTATTTTTGGCATCCTTGTTATGATGACTATCCTGTTGTTGGTGTTACTTGGAAACAAGCTCGTGCCTTTACAGTTTGGCGTACACAATTACTAAATGTATTCCTTGAAGGAAGTGGACAAGTTGCGGTTCAAGATTACCGTCTGCCTACAGAATCTGAGTGGGAATACGCAGCTCGTGGCGGACTTCAATTAAGTCCTTATCCTTGGGGTGGTCCTTATATAAGGAATGCACGTGGTTGTTTCTTAGGAAACTTTAAACCAATGCGTGGTTCTTATATAGACGACGGAGGAATTCACACTGTAAAAATATTTTCTTACAACCCGAACAACTGGGGATTCTATTGTATGGCAGGTAATGTTGCTGAGTGGACCAGTTGCGCGTTTGATGAGTCTGCATACGATTTTATGCATGATTTAAACCCTGATTATCAATACGAGACCAGTGTAATGGATGAGGCAGTTAACAACACGGTTCTTTGTCGTAAGGTAATTCGTGGAGGTTCTTGGAAAGATGTTGGTTTCTATCTTCAGACTAGTACAAAAACTTACGAATACCAGGATACCGCTAAGTGTTATGTTGGATTCCGTTGTGCTATGACATTCCTTGGCCGTTCTAAAGACGACGATTTATAAAATTACAATCAATTCAAATCTATAATTATTAATTTTTAAAACAAAAACAACAATGAGCGATAAGACAAGCATGTTCGAAACTAAAAAATGGAAGTTATTCATGGCAAAACTTTACGGTTTTGGAGCAGCTGTAGTAATTGTAGGAGCACTTTTCAAGATTCAACACTGGCCTGGTGCAGGTCCCATGTTGATTCTTGGTCTTGGAACTGAAGCAGTTATTTTTGCATTTTCTGCGTTTGAACCAATACATGAGGATTTAGATTGGACTTTAGTTTATCCAGAGCTTGCCGGTATGTCAGAGGAACAAAAAAACATGGAGTTGGGCGAGGGAGGAGAAGATTTGTCGCTTACACAACAATTAGATAATATGTTAGAGGAGGCCAAAATTGGGCCAGAACTTCTTGAAAGTCTTGGTGCAGGTATGCGCGGCCTTTCTGAAAGTGTAACTAAGATTGGTGATATTGCTGATGCAAGTGTTGCTTCTAAAGAGTTTACAGATAATATTTCAAAAGCTACAACAAGCGTTGACCAGCTATCACAAACTTACCAGCGCGCGAGCGACAGTGTAAGTTCTTCAGTGGATCAGTTGGCGGGGGCTTATTCCCGAGCTTCAAAAACACTCGAAACTTTAGCTATTGCAAATGATGATTCAGTAACTTATAGCGAGCAATTGGGAAAGGTTTCTAAAAATCTTTCTGCTCTTAATGCTGCTTATGAGTTACAATTACAGGGTTCAAACGACCACTTAAAAGCAACAAATTCTCTTTACGAAGGAATCAACACAGTCCTTACAAACTTGAATGAGTCGGTTGATGATACTCGCAAATACCGTACAGAGATTAACAGTCTTGCTACAAATTTAGAGGCACTTAACAATGTGTATGGCAATATGCTTACAGCAATGAACGTTCGTAAGTAAAAACTAGTCAACCAAAGTATTCACACTATAAAGAAGGAGATTTTAGAAAATGTCAGGTGGTAAACAGAGTCCAAGGCAAAAGATGATCGGTATGATGTACTTAGTACTGACTGCTCTTTTAGCCCTTAATATTTCAAAGGAAATTATCAATGCTTTTATTACGATTGACGATGGTTTGAAACTCACGAACGCAAACTTTGACAAAAAGAATGAGATGACTTATATGGCTTTTGCTAAAGCGTATGATCTCGATAAGGTAAAAGCAAAGGTTCCGTATGAGAATGCGATGAAAGCAAAAAAATTGTCAGCCGATCTTTGTACCTATATCACTGGAGTTAGGGGTAAAATGGTTGGGCTTTCTGCTGGTTTTGATGCTTCATCAAAGGTTGGAGACACATTACGACTAACGCTTTTGGAGAAACCAGATGATTACGACAATCCAACTAATTTTATGATTGGTAGCGATCCTGCAGATGTAACTGGTGAAGCCAAAAAGTTAAAGGAGACTCTTATAAAATATTATGCTAATCTTGAAAAGTTGCTCCCAGAAAAATCCCAGAAAAACTTTGCTGCTCGAATTAAACCATCTATACCAACCAAAGAGGTTTATTCTGCAGAGCATGAGAAAATGATTTCTTGGGAGTGGTACAATTTTTATCACGCACCTATTGTTGCTGCTATTGCTCAAATGGATCGTATTATAAATGACGTGAAAAATGCTGAAGGTGATGCTGTAAACGAATTGTTTGCATCTGTAAATGCCTCAGATTTTAAATTTGATAAATTAACAGCTAAAGTTGTTGCTCCAACCAGTTATGTATTCACAGGCGATCATTACACTGCTGATGTGTTTGTTGCAGCATATAATTCAACTCAGAATCCTGTAATTTATCTTGGTGAATTTGATTCCATAAAACCATATAAATTATTATCAGGAGCTATTGATTCAACTTCTGTAAAAGTAGTTTCAGGTTTGGGTAAATATGATGTGCAAGCTAGTGGTACTGGACTTCAAAAGTGGGCTGGTTTAATTCGTGTTAAAAAGCCAGATGGAGCTTTTGAATCTTATCCTTTTAAAGGAGAATATATGGTTGCTGCACCTTCTGCTGCAATTTTTCTAGAGAAAATGAATGTGTTTTATATTGGTGTAGATAATCCGATTACGATTTCTGCTGCTGGTGTGGCACCAAGTAATCTTTCTCCAAGTCTTACAGGAGGAACAATGAGAGCAAATGGTAAGGCCGGTTCATATATTGTAAATGTAACCGCTGGAACTGAGGCGACATTGAATATTGGAGCAAAGTTAAATGGAAGCAACAAATCAATGGGCAGTTTCAAATTCCGTATTAAGCGTGTGCCAGATCCGGTTGCGTATGTTGGGTCACTTAAGGCAGATGGATCAATGACCAAATCTGAATTAATGGGTCAAGCTGGTGTGTTTGCGAAAATGGAAAATTTTGATTTTGACTTGAAATTTAGTGTTGTTTCATTCGTTTTATCAATTAGTATTAATGGCGTATTCGTTGAGAAAAAATCGATGGGACCTGGAATAACACCTGAAATGAAAACAATGATGGGTGGAGCAAAACCAGGAAACAGAGTTTTCTTTGAACAAGTAACAGTAAAGGGTCCCGATGGAACTCTTCGTAAAATACCAGGTGTAAATATTAAGGTTAAATAAATTAAATTCCTGAGGAGGGATCTACCATGAAAACGACAAAGTTTATATTGGTTACAATTTTAATGATTTTAGCTATTGACTCAGTCAAAGCTCAAGTTATTGACCCATCAATTTTTCCTGATCAAGTTTTTCTTCGTGAAAATACGATGACCCGGAAGCCAATTCCTTACATCTATGTTCGTGAATCGGATGTTATGTGGTCCAAGCGTGTTTGGCGCACACTTGATCTTCGAGAGAAGTTTAATCACCCTCTTTACTATCCTGAGACAAGAATAAATAATCGCGCAAGTCTTTATGATGTTATCAAACTTGCTCTGCTTGAAGGAACAATTCAAGCTTTTGATAATCCAGCAATGGATGATGAGTTTAAAGTAAAGATGTCTAAAGCGACTATCGAAGGAATATTTACAGTTTGGGATTCAACTCGTCAGGTAGAGGATCCTAATAACCCAGGTACGTTTATTCTAGCGCCCTTGGCTACAGATCTTAACTCTAACAATATCAAAGCATATTGGATGAAAGAAGATTGGTTCTTTGATAAACAACGTTCAGTTATGGATGTACGTATTTTGGGACTTTGCCCTATGAAAGAAAAAGCAGATCCTGGTTCGGGCGAGATTATTGGCTACTCTCCAATTTTCTGGGTTTATTTCCCACAGTGCAGACCTATTTTTGCTAAGAGTGAAGTTTTTAATACGAAAAATGATGGTGAACGTCGATCGTTAGATGACCTTTTTTGGAAACGAATGTTTGCATCTTATATTCACAAGGAATCAAATGTTTATGATCGCCCTGTTATCGTTTATTCTACTGGCATAGAAGCACTTTTAGAGTCAGATCGAATTAAGACTGACATTTCTATAATCGAACATGATTTGTGGCACTTATAATCGAAATACTATTTATTAAAAATCCCTCTATTTTAGAGGGATTTTTTTTGCACTAATTTATTTAATGATCTTCAGTGACTTTTTAATAGTGTTGGCTTTATTCTTTAGAAGGACTCAAAAAGAGTCTTTTATTAACGAAAGGAGAAACCTATGAAAACTTTTCTAAACCCTCCACAAATAGGAGCAAATGCTTTACCCGTTAAAGCAAAAATAGTGTGTGTCATCGCATTGTTTTTTTTAGCATCATTTCTTAGAGCACAGCTGGTGTTGGAACCGCCCTCCGAAACATTTTATAAAAAAGAACTTACTATTGCCCGCAAAGTGAATGGATATATTCCGATTAGGGAGGCAGATGTGATTTGGGCAAAAAGAGTTTATCGTAAAATTGATTTACGCGAAAAATTTAATCAGTCGCTTTACTATCCTGACGTACCAACGCTCAGTAATAAGAGTTTATTTGATGTGATAAAACAAGGCATATTAGCTAAAGAAATTTATGCTTTTGATAATCCTGTTTTTGATACAGAATACAAAACCAAAATGTCTCAAGAAGACCTTGAAAATTTATTTTTCCCTATAGATTCTATGGAAGTAGAAGACCCAAACAATCCTGGAATATTTAAAATAATGGGAAGCATAAATGAACTTACAAGTGCAAACATTAAAGCTTGGTGGGTAAAAGAAGATTGGTTTTTTAATAAACAGAGTGGAACAATGGAGGTACGTATAAATGGGTTATGCCCATTAAAAGAAAAATTAGATCCAACTACCGGTGAAGTATTAGGTTATATGCCTTTGTTTTGGGTTTATTTTCCACAATGTCAACCGATACTTGCCAAAACTGAAGTATACAATACTAAAAATTATGTTCAACGTATATCCTATGATGATTTATTTAGGAAGAGAATGTTTTCAAGTACTATTTTTAAAGATTCGAACGTATATGATAGATCAATTAATTCTTATGCTTCCGGTGTAGATGCTTTGTTAGAAGCTGAACGGATTAAGGAAGATATATTTAATATGGAACATGATATGTGGCATTTATAAATGTGTGTTGTAGATGCAGTGATTGAGTTCCGGGTGGAGGATTTCCTTCATCCGGATTTCTTTTATTTTGTGATTTCAAAATGCGTTGTATTGCTGAAGATTTATTTTTCAGAAAAATTTAAAGTAATATATCGTAATATTTTTCGTTTAATATTATTACTTCAAATTTCAGATCAACTAATTTAGTTGAAATATTAATTTTTTAAAACGAAAACCTTATGACTAACTCATTTAAAAATGAAAGTATTAAAGGTGCAATCACCCAATTTACTTCTTTAGTATTTTATGCTCGAATAAAGTTTTTCATTTTTAGTATGCTAATCTTTTGCACATTTAAAATAAATGCACAATGCAGTAAATGTGTGCAAACAGATACTACTAATAGTATTCTTATTCCAGGTGCTATACAGAGAGCTCCAATACCGTATTCTAATTTACGTGAAGGAGATGTAATGTGGGCAAAACGGATTTGGAGAACAATTGACCTGCGTGAGAAATTAAACCAACCGTATTATTATCCGGAAGTTTCTAACAATGGCAGCAGCAGTTTATTTGATTTAATAAAATGTGGAGTATTGCAAGGGTGTATTTACGCATTTGATAATCCTGTGACAGACGATGAGTTTAAAGATAAAATGGAGTTAGAGGAAATTGCTAGCTTGCTAATTCAAAAGGAAATTGTGGAACTTGAAGATCCCAATAACCCAGGAACCTATTTTAAGGATACTATTACGCTTGAAATTAGTAGTACAGATATTATTGCTTATTGGATAAAGGAAGAATGGTTTTTTGATAAGCAAAGGTCTGTGATGGATGTGCGCATAATAGGTCTTTGTCCGTTGTCAACTAAAAAAGATCCTACTACAGGCGAAGTGCTTGGTTTTCGTCCATTATTCTGGGTGTATTTTCCCCAACTTCGTCCAATCTTAGCTAAGCAAAGAGTATTTGTTCAAAATAATTTTTCTACCCCATCAACCTATGATGACCTTTTTCAGAAACGTTATTTCAGTTCGTATATTCATAAAGAGTCTAATGTATTTGATCGTACAATAAATTCGTATATGTCGGGCGTGGATGCTGTATTGGAGTCGGAAAAGGTTAAGGAATCAATTTCAAATTTAGAAAGCGACTTTTGGCACTTCTAGTTAATGTTTTATTCAGTGTTTTTCTTAATCAATTGCTCTTTGTAAAAAGTTATTTAAAGGTTGTAATGTTTTGCAAATTAGAATAACACTCTTTATAAAATCTTTACTTTGTACATCTTTTTCTTTGATGGAACCAACTGCTATAAAACTTTTAAGTTTTAGAAATTCAATTCCTTTATGGTCTTTTGGAAATCCTTTGGGAATATTAACAAGTTTGTCGTTTTGGTTTAATGTCCCAACTATTTTTTTGAAGTTTTTGTCATTTGTTATTTTGGTGAACTCGTTAAGATTATAATCGATTTCCTGACGAATTTTAGCTAACTCTGGTGCAGACGGCATCCACATTCCACCGGCAACAAAAGAATTATTTGGTTCAATGTGTATGTAGTAGCCTGGGGAAATGTCTTTTTTACCCTTTGGGTTCACACTTGCGCCGAGGTTATTTTTATAGGGTCGTTTGTCTTTAGAAAATCGCACATCTCTATAAATTCTAAACATGCACTTTTTGGCATTTATTTCTGGACTTATTCGCTTGTCAAATGTTTTGATTTTGGTAATTATTTCTTCTAGACTTTTTTCTACATTTTCTTTCGCTAATAAGTAGAGGTGTTTGTTTTTTTCGAACCAATCGCGGTTGTTATTTGTTTTTATTTTTTTTAAAAAAGCAATTGTTGATTTCTGGATCATTGTTGAATGATATAATTAATGTTCTTGTTCGGGGTCTGAAACTTTATCTAAATCATCGGTTAGCCGTTTGACAAACTGGTGATTTGAAAGGAATTCTTTGGCAACAATTCGTGCTATTGTATAAACCGGAACAGCTATAATCATTCCTGGGATTCCTGCAATTGTTCCCGCAATAAGTATGACTAGGAAAATTTCAATGGGATGAGCTTTTACTCGTTTTGAAAAAATATAGGGCTGAATAAAAAAAGCATCGGAAAGATTCATTAGGGCAAATACCAAAATTATTTTTTCAATTATTGGCAGTAACCCATTGTAAAAATCAAGTGTAAGGTTTGACGACACACCAACTAAAATACCAAACGTTACGCCTATTAATGGACCTACATAGGGTATAATATTCATTACACCAGCGAAGAGACCAATTACAAAAGCATGTTGAATTCCTGCAATTGCTAACCCGACACTTACGAAGGTGGTTACAAACATTACGTCTAATAAAACACCTATAAAATATTTGTTCAACATGATTATACTTTCCTTGAAAATATTTTTTATGCTTTTTAAGTGTACTGTTGGAACGAGTAATAAAAGTGTTTCAGAAATTTTTGTCCCATCTGTTATAAAAAAGAACGTGAAAAACGATATGACAAAAAATGCAATAAGAGCGGACCCTAAAAATGCAAAAAAACTATTTGCAATAGATGACAGTTGTGTAAAATTTAAAATCTTATTTGCTGTATTTTGAATGTATTTGTCAAGCGATTCATTTTCTCCTGTAGAATGTTGCACATTGGAAAAAATATTTTGTACTTGTGCAATAGGTTCGTGGAAAGCTGTTGTTACTTGCTTGCTATCTACTGCAGCAATAATTTTTGTTTGATCAATAACTAATGGAATAAAAATGGCTACAATTGTAAATAGTAAAATGTAAATTGTAAGTAGCACGATGACCGCCCGGAGCGCGCGTGGTAGTGTCTGTTTTCGAACCTTAATTTTCTCCAAAGTTTTATACAAAGGACTCGTAATAATTGCGAGTACTGCCGCTACTATCAAGTAAACAAAGATGGTTCGAACCTGCCAGCAACACCATGCACTTAAACAAATTAAAATGATGCTGAAGAAAATCAGAATGCCGGTGGTGGTATTTGCGCGGATGTTTGACATTTTTATGATATAAAGGTAACTAATATACCGAAAAATCATTTATTAGCTCATTTACAAATGCCCTTTTCACTCTTTAGTTATTACCTTTGCACCCGATTATGATTTCTGCAAGTAATATAACTGTTTCATTCGGGGGCTTTACACTTTACGATGGCATTTCTTTCCTAATAGGAGACCGCGATCGCATTGGTCTAGCGGGAAGAAATGGTGCAGGGAAATCGACACTTCTGAAAATTTTAGCTGGACATAAGTTACCAAGCAGTGGTGATATTGCTCGTCCGAATGGCTGTACCCTTGGTTATCTTGCTCAGGACATGGTGCATAATTTAGGAAAGACAGTTTTTGATGAGGCCTCCACTGCATTTGCGGAACTCAAAGAACTTGAAAGCAAAGTTGAGCAGCTTACAGGTGAACTTTCTTCTCGCACGGACTATGAAACCGATGCTTACATGGATATTATCCACCAACTCACCTCTGCCAATGAAAGGTTGCAGGTTTTAGACGGGTTTTCAATGGAGGGTAAGATTGAGGTTACCTTAATGGGTCTTGGTTTTGAACGGAAAGATTTTACACGTTTAATGGACGAGTTTAGCGGAGGGTGGAGGATGAGGGTGGAGTTAGCTAAATTACTTTTAATGCAGCCCAATGTTTTGTTGTTAGATGAGCCAACAAACCATTTAGATATTGAATCGATTCAATGGTTAGAGGAATATTTGAAAACTTATGACGGGGCTGTTGTGATTGTTTCTCATGATAAAGCGTTCCTTGATAATTTAACAACGCGGACACTTGAGCTTTCTGTCGGGAAACTTTTTGATTACCGTGCCAACTATACAAAATACTTACAGTTACGAAATGAGCGACGCGAGCAGCAAGCTTCAGCTGCAAAAAATCAACAGAAAGAAATTGAACGTACGGAGCAGCTGATAGATAAATTCCGTGCAAAAGCAAGTAAAGCAACCTTTGCGCAATCACTGATCAAGAAATTAGATCGGATGGATATTATTGAAGTGGATGAAGAAGATGCGGGAGGCATAAGATTTAAATTTCCACCGGCACCACGTTCAGGAAAAGTGGCCGTTGAAGCTATTGCGGCATCTAAATCTTATGATGAAAAAGTGATTTTCAAAAATGTAGATTTTAATATAGAAAGGGAAGAAAGAATTGCATTTGTAGGAAAGAATGGTGAAGGCAAGTCAACCATGATTAAACTGATTACAAAAGTGGAGTATGCTACTTCTGGCACTGTTTCGCAGGGATTCAGTATCGATACAGGTTATTTTGCACAGGATGATGCCGATACGATGGATGGTAATAAAACTGTATTTGAAACAATTGATGACTTGGCCGTTGGTGATATGCGTAAACAAGTCCGTGGATTGCTTGGCTCATTTTTATTTAGCGGGGATACTGTTGATAAGAAAGTAAAGGTGCTTTCTGGTGGTGAGCGTACTCGTCTTGCATTGTGTCGTTTGCTTTTGCATCCTTATAATTTATTGATTCTCGATGAGCCAACGAATCACTTAGATATGCGTTCAAAAGATGTTTTGAAAAGCGCTTTAATGAAATATGATGGTACGTTAATTATTGTTTCACATGATCGAGATTTTTTGCAGGGCTTAACTACAAAAAGTTATGAATTTAGAGGTGGTAATGTGAAGCAGCACATTGGAGATATTAATGAATTTTTGAAATACAGAAAAATTGCAACTATTTCGGAGTTGAATAAAAAGACAACTTTGGCTCAGGCGACAGGAACGGTAGTTACTAAAGTAGCTGGAATTAGTAATACAGAAAATGAAGCGCTTAGACGAAAGCAAAAAGAAGACGGCGCCTTGAAAAATAAAATCTCTAAACTAGAAGAAGAAATTTCAAAGTTAGAGGTTGAAATTAAAAATATTGATGAGCAATTAGTAGATCCAGAAAAATATCAGGATGCGATTAATGACCCACAAACTTTCAAAAATTACGAAGCAAAAAAAGTGTTGTTGGATGAAAAAATGAAAATTTGGGATGATTTGAGTGGGTCACTGTAATAGGATGTAATCTAATATACTATCAATAATTAATCAAAAGATAGATTATTCCAATAAATGCCGCTACTCCGCTTGTAAAAGCAATTGTGCAATCCTTTCTTTTTTTAATTTTTGCAGCATTTACATATCCCTCTTTATAATTAGTGTTGGTATTAAAAAGATTATTATTAGGATTTTGAGAATTTTGCAAATTAGTTGGTTTAACCAAACTAATAACTATTGCTGCTGGAATTGTCATACCAAAAATAAATGTTGTACCCAAAATAACTTCACCCACAATAGCCCCTCTATCTGTTTTGAAATATTTTGCAGCATCTTTAGTTCCCATTACATAAAAATTAATTTCCTCATCTTTAGTTAATACTTTGTTTTCAAAGTTTTCCTTTTTTTTGTGATCAATTACCTGTCTTGTTCCATCTTGTAATTTATACATGAAGATAGAACTTGAAGATACAATTGTTGGTTCATGGATTACACCATCGAAGTAAAAACAGGTTAAGAGGTCATTATCAATTTCAATTATTTTTGTTAGGATAGTTTGTCCTTCCATAGTAATTAATGTATCGTTTTTGTAAAATTTTTCTACTTTACCATCCTTGTGTTTAACCAAGAGTAGGTTACTATTTAATATTAGATTTATTTCTTTGTTGAGTGTATCTGCTACTCTGTATGATGTAAATAAGGAATCGGATGCTATTATGTATGCAGGAATAATAAGTCCTTTAGTGCTTACGATAGTGTCTTGTTGTGCCCCAACACCTATTGAAAAAACAAGAAAAATGAAAATTAGCGTTACACTTTTCATAAATATTTTTTTTATTTAATTACTTCAAACTGTTTTAGTTTTTGCGTGAGTTGAACCCAACAAAAAGACTTAAACGAAATCCTGAACGTGATATATAAGCTGGGATTTCTGGATGTATCACCGGTAAATCATACTGGCCCGTAGATGGATTGTAATTATATGTAGTATAACCAGGAATTGCAGCTATACTTTTCCCAATTGAGGGACTGAAGGCAATGTTAACTGGGAAGGTTACTTTTCCTGATTTAAAGGAAGTTCCTGCTGCAAAAACCAGCCCAAATCCAGAAAGAGATAAACTAGGTCCTACTCCTATTTCATGACCAGCTGCATTTCTGTATCCGATAATACCTGTTATGCTCGGGAGAAATATTCCTTGCTCAATGCCCCCAATCAAGGGTATAATTTCAATTAATCCAGCACCACCATTTTCTAATTTAAAAAATCTTGTCTCGAATTGCCACCCAAATTGCGAAATTAAAGGGTTTATGCTAGCCCTATTAAAAAGGTCTGCTGCGTTAACCATTGTCGTCCCTGGACTTAAATAGGTCATTCCTATTCGTGGACCTCCATAATGTTTTGATGGATCTAATTTTTCATCCTCTTCAACTGGTTTTGGGTTTGTTGTTGGTACTGTTGTATTGTCGGGAGTGTTTTGTAATTGAAATGTTTCTTTTCTGCCATTTTCATATACAATCATAAAAACATCCGATTTATTCAAACTATAAATAGGGCCTTCTGGGGTTTTTTTAAATTTTATTTGGTCTTGAGTTATTTCTGTTATAACACCTTTTATTTCAGATCCGCTTTTTAGCGTAAGAATATCTTGCGCATGAATGGTAAAGGAACCAAATGTGAATACGATTAGTATGATTATTTTTTTCATAATTCTTAGTTTTTTATTATTTATTGTACTAATATAGGAATAAAGATGAACCTCAATTAATTTTAGGTAGGTGTCTTTTAAATTTATTTATTTATTTTATTAAAAATCAATTAAATTTCGATATTTGAGAGTAAAAATGGTTCAGTTTTGCAAAATTTGCATTTTTGCTTACCCGTTTTGCTTTATTTGCCAATATTTTAAATTAGATAATTTGATTTGAAAGGTTGATTATTGGTTTGTTGGTACGAAATTATAGAATAATAATATTTTTTCGAAAAGGGAGACAAATTCGGTAAATTTGCGAGTGTCATTCAGTTTTAATTCCCTAAAAAATTACAGAAATTGACTAATAACGATATTCTAAAAAAACTACGAGTTGCATTAAAGCTTCGTAATACTGATATTATCTTAATTTTATCCTTAGTTGATTTTAAGGTAAGTGAGGCAGAATTAGGCGCATTGTTTAGAGCAGAAGACCATCCAAAATACATGGAGTGTGGTGACCAAATTTTAAGAAATTTTCTTAATGGATTGATTATTCATTTACGAGGGCCACGCGATGAAGGGAAAAGGGATAGCGAAAAGGAAGAAGAGCAATAGCACGTTTTATAATTTTATTTTGTTTTGTCGAATTGATTAGTGTTTAATTAAATGGAGAAACGTATTCTTATATTGGATAATTACGATTCTTTTACTTACAATCTTTTTCATCTTATTCAAAAAATAACGGATTCTAAAATAGATGTAATTAGAAACGATAAAATAGAATTAGATGACGTTGTTGGTTATGATAAAATTATTTTATCGCCAGGACCAGGAATTCCTTCGGATGCGGGTCTGTTAATTCCACTCATTCAACGTTTCGCAGCTACAAAAAGTATTCTTGGAGTGTGTTTGGGTCACCAGGCAATTGCGCAAGCATTTGGTGGACAAATTATGAATCTTAAAACGGTTTTTCATGGAGTGGCTACAACTATATTGCAGGAAGAACAAGCTGGCTTGCTTTTTAATGGATTACCAAAAACGTTTAAAGCAGGACGCTATCATTCTTGGGTAATTGATGAATTGAATTTACCATCAGCTTTAATAATTACAGCTCGAGACGAGTGGGGGAGTATCATGGCGGTTCAACACAAAACCTATGATCTGACTGGAGTTCAATTTCACCCCGAATCAATCTTGAGTGAATGTGGTGAGCAGCTATTGAGTAATTTTATTAATCGTTAATTGCAATTATTTTATTTCTTCTACCATTTTATTTTTAACGTATTGTTGTGTTGCTTTTACCTTTCCTTTTTCGTCGTAAACGAACCAGGTACCTTCCTTCATAAAATTATCAACCTCCGGATAGTATTGCATTATCCCCTCGTTTAAAAGTATTCCATTTTCATTGTATTCTTTCAATGAATATTTCTTTCTTTTTTTATCCGCGATTTTAAATTCACTTTGCGGATTTCCATTTTCGTAATAAAAATTACGGAATAATAAATAGCCGCATTTTTTAGTAAATGCTTCTGCTATTTCTGGATTCCCATTTTCATAATATTCATTTGTTTTTTCTTCTTGACCTTTGTAATACATAATTTGAGACCTTTTTTTTCCATTGATCCAAAACAAGGTCATTTCATTTCGGGAATAATCAACATTTTTAAATTCTCTTTCAAGTATTCCACTTTCAAAATAATTTTTGTAAGTTCTCAGTTTCCCTTCTATGTAAAAACCAGTATGTAGAATTGCCCCACTTTTATAGTAATCTTCCCAGTAATTTTGAGCGGGATTTCCTTTAATGGCAATTCTAACAGAATCGCCACCTAAATAAAAATTTAGTCTTTCATAAATATTAATTCCTTCTAATGAGTCATACACAGTTTCGAAGCTGTAATATTTCGAAGTGTTTTTTTGTTTTCCTAATTGCGCATGCAAAGGAATAAAAAAGAGAATAAAAAAGATTGTGTAAAGAAAACGAATTTGCAAAAGAATATTTATTGTTAAATTATTAATGAATTTTATTTTCAGCTAAGTATCGTTCAGCATCTAGCGCACCCATACATCCGCTTCCTGCTGCAGTAACTGCTTGTCGGTAAACTTTGTCTTGCGCATCGCCCACCGCAAAAACGCCGGCAATATTTGTTTTGCTACTTCCTGGAATTGTTTTGATATATCCGGCATCGTCCATGTCAATCCATGTTTTAAAAATGTCGGTGTTGGGTTTGTGTCCAATTGCTACAAAAAAACCATAAACGTCTAGCTTACGTTCTTCTTTTGTTTTTACATTAATTGCAATGGCACCCGTTACTCCGTTTGTATCACCCAGTACTTCTTTGGTTTCTGAGTTCCATAACACCTCAATGTTTGAGGTAGCCATTACACGATTTACCATTGATTTAGAAGCTCGCATTTCACCTTCACCTTTTCTTACTATCATGTAAACTTTTTTACAAAGTTTTGCGAGGTAAGTTGCTTCTTCACAGGCAGTATCTCCGGCGCCAACAATTGCAACATCTTTACCGCGATAGAAAAAACCATCGCATACTGCACATGCCGATACACCACCAATAGCACGATATTTCTGTTCTGACTCAAGGCCCAACCATTTTGCTGTTGCACCCGTGGCTATTATTACGGTGTTTGCATGAATTTCAATTTTTCCATCATCCATCCACACTTTATGTACAGGTCCACTGAAATCAACTTTTGTTGCCCAGCCAATTCGAATGTCAGTTTCAAAGCGTTCAGCTTGAGCTTTGAAATGCTCCATCATTTCGGGTCCTTGTACTCCCTTAGGATAACCAGGGTAATTTTCTACTTCTGTTGTGGTTGTTAATTGTCCGCCTGGCTCTGGTCCCATGTACAACATAGGTTTGAGATCTGCTCGTGCAGCATAAATTGCAGCCGTATATCCAGCAGGCCCTGAACCAATAATTAAACAACTCACTTTTTCTAGAGTATTCATAAAAATAATTTGAAATGTAAAAATAGTTATTTGTCTTTACTTCTTGCTGAATAATTATTTACATTATTAGAGTTTATACCGATTAAGATGTTATTAAAATGATTTTAAAATATCCCGCCCCTACGGGGCTTAAATAGGATCTTTATTAAGCATAGTTTAAGTAGGACTACATCTTGGTAGAAATCAACATCCACCGCGTATTAGAAGCCCCGTAGGGGCGACATAAAGTTTTATCGGACAACAATGATTATTATTAATGATAATTTGTAAAATTTAATTTTTTATTGACAGATAATCGTATCGTACGAAGGACTATATCCACAAAAGATACCTAAACCACCAATTACATTTGTTTTAATAACACCAGGTGCTGCAAACGGATTACCATTACTTGCAACCACATTTTCATAGGTACGGAAGAAATTTACCTCGGCTTGGCCAATTGAACAAAATTGAATAACAATAGTATCTCCAATCATATAATAACCTGCTTGAGGACCATTATCTTCAGGTGCAGTGGAGCCCGCATTACTTGGGCGGTTGTATGCAAAATCAAAACTTGCACCCTCAATAAATTTATCGTCAAATGTGGAACTAAAAGGAGCCAAAAAAGCAGGGTCTTTTGTAATTCGTTTAGAAAACCAACGGTAGCCGTTTCCAGCACCAATTGGATCTGTTAAACGAGCCCATGCGAAACCGAGACTATCCTGTGGTGGATTTAATTTAAACCAAGTGCTATCCAGCGGAGTTGGATTATAAATTGTTGTTGTGGAAGTTGCTGTTCTTCCTTCTGATATTACCGTGAGTAAATATGTATGTCCCACCTGTCCAATAATAGTAGCTCCTCTCCACACTACAGGAATAGGTTTGTTTGGATTAAATGCAAGGTGAAGTGTATCTACTTGAGCGCCGTCACTTACAAAAACTTGAGCTGTTGTAATGAGATAATTGGCAAGCGAAACGGAATCGATAGGTTCGAAATAGCCAGTGCTCCAAGTTAAATTAATTTCTACTGGCTGACCAACCATAATTCCGCCATCGACAACAATTTTCTTTTCAGGCGAGGGTAAATCGATTGTGATTTCTTTTGAGCAGGAGCTAAAAAGAAAAATAAGCAGCATAAAAACAAAAATATTTTTCATGTTCTTAAAAATTAAAATTCCAAGTGATAGAAGGAAGTATTGGAAACAGCGAAACCTGTTTAGCTGTTACTTGTAGATTTCCTTCTTGCACACTTCCTTCAGCATTGAAGAAAATGAAATATGGATTACGCCTGTTATAAGTATTGTAGATTGATAAATTCCAAGTGTTTTGGTAGGGAATTCTTTTAAAAAGTTTTTTCTTTTTGCAAGTGTACGTTACAGAAAGATCTAAGCGGTGGTAAGCTGGCATACGGTAGCCATTTCTTTTTCCATAGTCAGAAACTACAATTCCTTCAATAAGGTAGCGCGCATCGGGTAGTGTGATTGCGTTTCCAGTGCCATAAACAAAGATGGAACCAAATGACCAATGCTCATTCAAATCATAAACAAGGACGGCCGATATATCATGCCTGCGATCGTATCGAGCATAAAAAAAGGAACCGCTGTCAATTTCAGCGAATGATCTTGTGGTCCACGAAAGTGTGTAGCCCAGCCAGCCATTTAATTTTCCTTTTGCTTTTTTGAAAAAGAATTCCGCACCATAGGATTGTCCATTCCCAAAAATAAAATTATTGTCTGTGTTATTATTTACATTATCCGAAGGCAATGCGCTTGGTGCAAATTCTACTTGGTTACGCATATTTTTGTAATAGACTTCCACTGAAGTTTCAAACATGTTGTTATGAAAGTTTCTGAAATATCCTGCTGCGTATTGTTCGCCTATTTGTGGTTTAACTTTATCGGAAGAGGGCACCCAAATATCAGTTGGTAGGGAGATAGGTGAAAGTGTAGCAAGGTGAACATATTGTAAATTGTGCGTGAATGATGTTTTGATAGAAGAGTTTTCATCTAAAAGAAAACGCATAGACAGTCGGGGTTCCAGTCCTCCATAGTCAGCAACTTTTTTATATTTTCCATAGCTTATGGTATCTGTAGTTCTTCCTATTACATCTTGAACATACCGATCAAACGGACCAACTTGAATAAAATAAGAATAGCGCAATCCAGCATAAATTTTAATTCGGTTAGTTACATCCCAATCGTCGTTAAAATAAATTGCTGCTTCATGAGCCAACTCTTTTTTCAATCCACCCAAATCAAAAACGGTTTCGCCAGATTTTGCTGAAACATTATTTGGCGTAAATGTATGGAAGGTGTAATTGGCTCCAAAGCGGATGTAATGTTTACTATTTGGAAGGTATGTGAAATCTACTTTTTCATTAAAATCTCTGATGCCTGAGAATAATTTAAATTCAAAACCATCTTGCTCAGCTCCGAATGAAAAATTATAATCGGTAAAAACAGAAGTTGTATTCACAAACATTTTTGGACTCACTAAGTGATTCCATCGCAATGAGGTTGTTGCATTTCCCCATGGGATGGATACTTTAAATTCTGATTGATTGTCGTTATATGTAAACACATCGCGACCAAAATAACCACTTAGAAAAATTCTATTTTTTTCATTTATCCGCCAATTAAATTTTGTGTTTAGATCGTAAAAATAATATCCCGATCCTTTGAAACCTGATGAGTCGCTGATAAAAGGTTTCGCAAGCACATCGATGTAAGTTCTTCTTCCTGAAACAATAAATGATGCCGTATCTTTTTTAATTGGACCTTGGACAGTAATGCGGGATGCAATAATTCCTATTCCACCGGTAACTTGAAAGTCTTGGTTATTTCCTTCCTTCATTGTTATGTCAAGTACAGATGAAAGTCTGCCACCATATTGCGCAGGCATTCCACCTTTAATGAGGTTAATGTCTTTTACAGCATCACCATTAAAAACGGAAAAGAATCCAAAAAGATGTCCTGCATTATAGACAGTTGCTTCATCTAATAAAACTAAATTCTGGTCAGGCCCTCCACCGCGAACATAAAAACCTGAATTGCCTTCTGCGCCACCTTTTACACCGGGTAAAAGTTGAATGGTTTTTAAAACATCTATTTCTCCCATGAAGGAAGGAATTTTTGTAACCTGTTTCATCTCCAGTCGGTTTACACTCATTTGTCCGTCTGTGATATTTTCATCTGCTAATTTATCAGTAATTACAACCTCCATATTTGTGATGGGTAACATTTTTATGGTGTATGTAATGTCTTTATTTAGCTTAATGATTTCTTTGTAGGGGCTTAGGCCTGTGTAATTAACACCAAGATTATATTGACCGCTGTCGACAGTAATTGAAAAAAAGCCATAGTTATTTGTCACCGTTCCTTTCAATGGCTCGCGAATAGTTACAACCGCCCCAATAATGGCTTCTCCGTTGGAGGATTCAATTACATAGCCAGAAATAGTAAATTTTTTTCCTGTTTGGGCTTTCGTTACTAAGGGTAATCCTGTCAAAAGTGCGAAAAATAAAATAGCATGAGTAATTGAGCTACTTTTTATAGATTTCCTATATTTCATATGGTTTGCAAAGTTAGAGAAAATTGATTGTTTTTTTTTGCTCACTTTGTCTTAGCTCATTCTATTTCTTTGTTTTTTTCATAAAAATTAATAAAATAAATTAACTATTTAGCAGTTTTGATGTGAGGGATTTCCATTTTTAATTCTGTATTAATTCTGCATTAATTTATTCGTAGTTTTTAGAAAAATTTTTTCTAGGTAGGATGCTGCAAATTAAAAAAGGATGCCTTTTTAGGACATCCTTTTTTAATTGAAATTTCTAATATATTATCTATTCACAATCACACGCTTTGTTGAACGTTGTCCATTTTCAGCAATCACTGCAATTAAATAAACCCCTGAAGATTCAAGCTGCAATTGATGTTGAGTAGTAGGTTGCAGATACTGTGAACTTACAATTTGTCCTATTGCATCGTAAACTATTACTTGCGCAACCGTTGTCATGTTCAGTTGCAAGGTGAACGTTCCGTTGTTAGGATTTGGGAATAATGTGAAGTTGTTTTCTTGTGTAAACAATGTATTTATTCCAACACAAGCATCAACATAAATGGAATCTATATTGAAACCTGTGCATCCATTAACATCAACGTAAGTGTAAGTTATTGTATTCATACCTGCACTTGCAGTAGCAGGGTCAAAAACGCCTGCAGTCACTGCTGTTCCTGTATATATTCCTCCAGTTGGTACACCACCAGTAAGTGCGAATGAAGCATCATTTACACAAACAGTATCTTCTGTAATTGCAAGTGTAACTGTTGGAATAGTAAAGCTAGTTAGGGTGTCATTCACATTTGCTATACAGCCGTTGTTATCTGTTACAACGCAACTATAAGAACCTGCGCTTAAAGCGGAAATATCTTCCGTTGTTGCTGCATTACTCCATAGGAATGTATAACCAGGTGTTCCGCCAAAAATGGAGATATCTATCGATCCATCTGATCCGCTACAAGTACTTGGATTTGTTGCTAGCGTTACTGTGGCAACAAGTACATCTGGTTCAGTTATCGTTACAGTTATTGTACTTGTACAACCATTAGAATCTGTTACAATTCCAACATAATTTCCAGCTAATAATCCTGTTAGATCTTCTGTGGTGTAGGTTCCGGAATTCCAGTCGAATGTATAAGGACTAGTTCCTCCTGAAACAGTTAAATCAATTGTTCCATTGTTGCCAGCAAAACAGGAAACGTTTGTTTGTGTTACAGCTGTAACAATTGCTGTTGGCTCGGTAACAGTAATACTCGTTGTACTCGAGCAACCGTTTGTATCTACCACAGTGTATGAATAGGTTCCTACTGTTACAATGAAAGTACTGTCACCTGAATAAGGCATTGTTCCACCGGTAGCAGTTACGGTTACAGTTGCGCTATCTCCAAAACAAGCAATAGATGTAGCTGTTGCTGTTGCAACAAGTACGGCTGGCTCGGTAACAGTAATACTCGTTGTGCTCGAGCAACCATTTGTATCTAGCACGGTATAGGTATAAGTTCCTGTAGTAACAGTGAATGTACTGTCACCCGTATATGGCATTGTTCCTCCAGTTGCAGTAACAGTTACCGTTGCGCTACCACCATTACAAGAAATTAATGTAGCGGTTGCTGCTGCAACGAGAAGCGTTGGCTCTGTTATAACAAAGGTTTGTGATGATAAACAAGTGTGGGAATCTATGATTACGCAAGTATAAGTTCCTGCTGTTAGCCCTGTTGCTGTTGCAGCATTTCCACCACTTGGTGTCCAAGAATAAATATAAGGTGCCGATCCACCGCTCACCATAACCATTGCGCTTCCATTATTTCCACCATTGCATAATATATTAGTTTGCATTGTGGAAATTGTAAGAGCAGTAGGTTCTGTTATATTAAATGTTTGTGAAAGAGTACAACTATTAGCATCGGTAGTTGTGCAGGTATAAGTACCTGGAGCTAGGCCAGAGGCAGTTGCTGATGTTCCGCCCGAAGGTGCCCATAAATAAGTGTAAGGTCCTACGCCTCCTGTTACCATCACCATTGCGTTTCCATCATTTGCACCATTACATGAAACGTCGTTTTGCATGGTTGTATTTGCAAGTACTGCAGGTTGTGTTATGGTCACCGTAACGGTACCTGTATTTCCACAAATATTTGAAATTGTACATGTGTAAGTTCCTGCGGAAAGTCCAGTTGCAGTTGCAGCAGTACCACCTGAAGGTGTCCAATTGTATGTTATTCCATTGCCACCGATTCCAGTAACTGTTGCACTTCCATTATTTCCTCCATTGCAAGAAATATTGGTTTGTGAGGTTGCAGTGAATGCAATTACACTACAAGCAAGTTCATCTGCACCAATAGTCGGGTAGGTAGCACTTCTTATATTGTTATCATAATCTACTGTGATACCAGCGATAGGTGTAGCAAGTGCTTCAGGATAAATTGAGGTATTGATGTGAAGGTTTCCTAAGTTAACATTTACAAACAATGATCCGGATGTAACAGTTGAACTTGTCTCCCAAATGCTAGTTAGATCTCCTCCTGAAATGGTTCGCCATCCACTCATGTTGTAATTTAATCCATTCCAATAACCTACCATTGTTGTATCAGAAACAACGAAAGCATTGAAATTCGATGAGGAAGGCGACCAGCCAACTGTTGGTGTGGTAGATGCATTTGCAATTGCAAGGTGAGAACCTGTACCACCAGTTCGTTTATTGTACAAAATATTATCTTTTATTATTACAGTAGCAGCACCTGCATGTACATAAGAGGCACTTGTAAGATTACCAGATGACGTAGAGCCACCTAGGTAAACGGAGTTATAATATAATTTAATATTGGTATTCTGTGCTAAAAAATCATTAATTCCATTGACGTCAACAAGGTTTGTATTAGCGCCATTAGAAAGACTCACCATATTATTTTTCAATGTCCAATCTAAACCTGAGTTGATATAAATTCCTGCAATTCCTGGAGACGCTCCTGTATTTAAATTACGGATGTCAAAAATTCGGTTCTGACTGATTGTTCCTCCGCAGGAGCTACCTTGAATTTGTAGTCCCACCGCATAGTTTTGTGCTACGGCAGTGTTGCTGCAAATAATGCCCGCAATGATATTGCCTGAAATGTTATGGGTAGTTCCTCCAAAATTTTGAAGTGACATTGCTAAGTTACCAAAGGCAGTACCTGTGTAGCCACCTGCCATTGCTAAATCGCGCAGTGTATTTCCAGTTATATTAACTGTGCCACTTGCGCCGACTGTATTGGTAGCAAGAACACCATAAAATACACCGTTTGGATTGGTGTTGAAATCCGTAATATTCTGAATGGTGTTATTACTTATAGTGAGAGCTGCTCCGCTTGTAACAGTACTTCTAATTGCAAAGGTTACCGAAGCCGCTGTTGATATGTTGTTTTGAATTGAGTTTGCTGTTGTAGTGCTGCCTATAGTGTTTCCTGTGACAATACTTGTTGCAGATGGCGTACCCTGTACTTGTATCCACTGAAAATAAACAGTAGAAGTTCCTGTTCCTGCTACGGAAATTCCAGAAATTGTATTGTTTTGTATGTTGTAGGAACCAGAAATGGTAGAGGCCAAAATACCTGCTAAGAATGGAACACCAGCACCACCAGCATTTATTGTAATTTTTATACTAGAAGTGATTGTTGCGTCACCAATTACATTTCCAGTGGTGTTTCCAACATTAAATACGCCCTGTCCTAATTGAAGGCCAAACCACATTGTTGTATTTCCTGCAGGGGCATTTGTTGTAAAATCAATTTTACGAATAATATTATTCTGAATGTTGTTTGGAATCAATCCAGTGATTACACTAATAGCACCAAATTGAGTGGAGTTTCCTACGCCAGTAACATTTATGGTCATGTCATTGCCCGTTGCTCCTGGAGCAGATCCACCAATGAAATTACCTGTTACTGTGTTTCCACCATTAGAATTTACGTTAGAGGTAAAACCAATGTTGATTGCTCTTGTGAATCCTCCATTTAATGTGTGTGAACGTGTTGCTGTTTGATAGAAACTATTCCCACTCACAGTTGATGCACTATTTCCAGTACCAATGTTTACTGCATATTGTGTAGCTCCGTTTAGCAAATACCAATCGTGAATACTGTTGTTGGAGATAACGGTATTGTCATTGTATTGAGTAATGATGCTTGAAGTCCCTTGACAATTAATACCAATAGCAGGATTTCCTGGGATATCGCTTCTGTCGCGAATGTCGCAATTGTTGATGGTATTATTATCATTACCCAATAGTCCTGTTGTGGTTCCAATCCATATTGCACCACCCACAGTAGTGAGCATTGAAGTATTTCCACTTTCAATAATTGAATATTGAACGGTGTTGCTTTGAGCATCATTTAGAAATCCAATTGTAGGTGCAGTATTTGATGTATTTCGGAACATTAAATAAGTTCCAGCATTTGCAAATCGGCCATCAATGTTCACACGATCGGCGCCATCAAAGCGAATAAGCGAGGCCGCTAAGTTGCTTCCATATATATTACGTACAACAGCTGCGCTGGAAACTATTGAAACCGTATAATTTCCAACACCTTCTTCGGACCATTGATTGAGTGGGTAAGTTCCTGTTTCGGCTGGAAGATCACCGGTGACATTGATGATAAGATTTCCTGCTAATGTAGAAGCATTTATCAATTGAAAAATTCCACCAAGATTAGTTAGTGAGGTAATTAATTCTGTTGGCCCAACGTTGATTGTTCCACTTAATGCAGCACTAACAATTGGGTATTGGTTAATGGTATTGTTGAGTGGGAAATTTGCAGCAGTTAAAGCTACCGATGAAGGTTGAACAGTAAATCCACCATTATTTAAACCAACAGTAGGCACTCCATTTAAATCTTGTGCTACTACAAAGTATTGTATAAAATCTCCATTTATTACGCCACCACCGAATAGTAAAGAATAATCAATTGTGAAACTAAATGGAGAAGAGGAGCTTGTAGATTCTACATACTTCCAGCCATCGGTAGCATTTGAATTGTTAGTGTAGGTATTCGCATTGATTGGTCTTTTGTAGTAGATACGTGGCTTTGTATTGCTACTTATATTAATTCCACTTGGGTCAGTAATGGTTGCGAAATTAGTTAGTACACGGTTAGCTGCAACGCTTGATGTTCCAAGTAGTGCATATTGAATGTCGGGTGCAGCAATGTCTACAGTAACACCCGTTAATTCGTCCGCACCCACATCTGGTGTTGTTAAGTTTCGTGTTCCGCCATCATAATCTAAAGTAAATCCAGCAATTGGTTTAGCACCGCCTTCGCACTGTGTTGCAATTGAATTTTGTAAGTGCAGGTTGTAAGGACTCGTAGCAATATTTATAAATGGAGGCAAGGAAGAAAAGGAAGATTGCTCACGTGGACCAACCCTGTTTTTAAAAGCTTGAAGTGTTTGATCATTATTTGTTCCATCAGAAAAAATTAAATTTGAAGGACCAGGAGTTCCAGCAAAAAGACAATTAAATCCAGATGTAAGTGCATAATTAGTATTGAGAGCCGAGGCCCTTACTAAAGCGCGTGTTGTGCCAGTACCAGCAGGCGTTGAAGCATTCACAAGAATATTATTTCTTAAATCGATACTTAAAGGAGAAGCTGAACAAACTAAAGCTGCTGTTCCAAAATTGATTCCAGTACTAGTTCCATTTAAATAGATAGAGTTGTAATATGCATTCATTACTGAAGCAGTTGAACCATTTAGCCAAATACCATAAACAGCATTGCTATTACTAGCAGATGGAGCTTTCAATTCAGAAATGAAATTATTATAGACAGTGGTTTGAGTGTTGCCTGTTGCGTCTGCTTGTATACCATATACTGCAGGTATTCCACCAGTTGCACTGTTATTTGTAATATTATAAATATTGTTTCTATAGATATTTACGATTGTGCCATATGAAATCTGAATTCCAGCCACTGCTGTTGTTGCCGCAGTGCCACTTATGTTATAGATGGTATTGTCGTAAACTTGTTTGTTTGTTGGACCTGAACCACTTTTTACAGATAACATAACGGTTTCTCCTGTGCCACCTGTATTGTTGTAAATAGTATTGTTATAGATGTTTTCATTGTAGCCAATACCAAAATTATAATAGCCATACATTGTTCCAGTGGAAGCTGAATTGCTGTTATTAAACAATTGGTTGTTGTAGCAATTCGTTGCTAGTGTACTTGCGCTAGCAGAAATTATGAAAAAGGAACCACCAATTCCAGTTTTAGTGTTATTGCTTACTGTGTTTCCATAGATATTTACTACCAAGCAAAGGGTTGCACTACTACCCGTATAATTTAAGCCGTAAAAAGCACCTGTGCCAGGTATACTGTTGTTGTTTACTTTATTGTTGTACATATTGGTGTAGGTGGCGCTTGCTGTTGACGAAACGCCATAGAAAGCCCCCCCCAAATTAGTAGGATAAGAACAGCCATCCACTACGTTGTTGTAAATGTTAACAGTGTTACCTGCTCCAGTTGAACCCATCGAATTTTGTATGGCAAATAGGGAAGAGCTGGCTGTAGAGGAAGAGGACATGATTAACGTATCACCGTAAATGTCAACATTAGCGTTATTGCCAATACTGGTGAAAATGCCATACAACGTTGCAATTGCAGGTGCGCCACCGCTGTTATTTACATAGGTGCTGAATACTTTTAGGCCATTTTGGTAAATTCCATAAACACCATAAGAAGTGTTTGCTAAACCTCCAAAATTAAGAATCTGGTTTCTGTTGGTACTAATTCCATCGCGTCCAATTTCGTTGCCTTGATCATAAAAATCGTATGGCGCTGCGGCCGCATAGCCAGCTAGGTAGATGCCGCTATATGTATTTTGAGTTGTGTTATTATAGAACTTATTATAGCTACTTGTTCCATTTGCGGAAGTGACGATAATCGTAGTGGTGTTAACTGTTGAGTGGTTTCCTAAATAAATTCCCACTGAATTAATATTTGCTTTGTTGAGTGTCACAACACAATTCTTAATTGTGTTATAACTCGCTCCGCCACCTAAAGGTGATTTAACAAGTGCGTAGCCCCATTCCATTTGTGCTGTTGGCGTTGTGTTGAGCACATTTTCTTGTAAGTCTATTCCATTAATTGTTACGTAGTCGGTACCATTTAGAATAAATATACCGTCCACAGTAATTGACGAGCCAGCTGTGGATGCGGTTACTAATGGGTTTGCTCCAACACCTGATTTTTGAAACACCAAGGGATTTGCAGCTGATGAACCATTAACAACTCCCAATGTTAAAATAATTGGAGCTGTTGGAGTTTCTGTATAACCAGCTGCAACATTGAAAGTAGCACCACCGTTTCCAACACCTTGTAGGTTTAATGCGTTTACGGCTGCTTCTATAGAGGGGTAACTTCCAGGTATTGTTTGTGGTCCTGAAATCTGTGCTTTTGAAATGAATGAAAAAAGACACAAAATAATTGTTGCTACTAAGAGTTGAGTTGTTTTCATAAATGTAAAATTTAAGTTAATAAAATAGGTTGTGTTTTTGATAATAAAAAAATTATATTTGTATAGCTATTTTGATGTTTTAATTAGTATTAACTAAAAAGAACTTATATTAAGTTTATATTAAATAGGCGTTAAAATTATTACAAAAATTGCAATAAACAAAAAAATCAGAAAAATTATTTTATTAGATTTATTTTCTTTCAAATTGAAAACTTTTAGTAGTGATTTTGAAATTTTAACGCGTGTGTGCTATTTTTTAGTATTTTTGGTTGGTCTAAATTCAATTGTTTAGACAAGTCATTTGTTGTATGAGAAAAACTTCCTTGCAATTTCTTTTAATTTTAGTTATAAGTTTTGCTTCTCATAGCTATTCTAAAGCTTGTCATGGCTTAGCTCTTCTTAATTTTTCATGCTCAACCAATGGCAACAGTGTAACTATTAATGGCAGTTCAAATCCTGCTACTTGTGGTTGTGGACCATATTACATGGAAGTAGAAATAAGGTGCTTCTCCTCAGCTAATTTCACAGGTTTGGCTCCCGCATGTAATGGTACATGGAATGTTTATCCTTGGTTTAGATCCATGTTAAATATTCCAAATCCCTGGTCAGATAATTGTGTTTTGGAGGCCTACGTGCCGATAACTATTCCCTTTTCTGTACTATGTGCAGGTACCCAATATGTTTTGAGAGCAAGGGAGCGTTTGTGTGGTAATATGAGTACTGGACCATGGTCTTCAAATTATACTTTTACAACACCTGGAACCGCACCAACTTTCATTTTATCTGCTACATCAACGCCATCATCTGTTTGTATTGGAACTTCTGTTACGTTGGCAGCCGTTTTAACAGGAAGTGGTGGCTGTGGTACTGGCTTGCCTACATTTACTTGGACACCTGGAAATTTAATTGGGCAAAGTGTTATTGTTACACCGAGTTCTACCACTACTTACACCGTAACAGTTTCCGGTGGGTATATTGCTTGTTATCCAGTTCCGCCAGTTCCGGTAACTGTTACGGTAAATCCAATGCCAACTGCGACTATTTCAAGTATAAACGTATTGTGTTTTGGAGGTAACACAGGGAGCGCTACAGTTACCCCAAGTCCAGTGGGTGTTTATACTTATTTATGGAGTCCTTCAGGTGGCACAAGTCAAACTGCTACTGGCTTGTCTGTTGGTACATATAGTGTTACTTGTACTGGAGCTGGGGGCTGTGTTGTTACACAAACAGTAACCATTACGCAGCCTCCTGTTTTAGCTTCAACTTTATCGCAAGTTAATATTCTTTGTAATGGAGGGTTAACAGGTTCTGCAACCGTAACGATGTCTGGAGGTGTTCCGCCGTACACTTATTTGTGGTCTCCTTCTGGGGGAACTGCTGCAACTGCAACAGGTCTTGCAGCTGGAAATTATACGTGTACCACAACTGATGCTAACGGATGCACATTCACTTCTACATTTACATTAACCCAATCGCCACCAATTACAGCCACTCAATCACAGGTGAACAATGATTGTTTTGGTGTTTGTCACGGTACTGCTACAGTAGTAGCATCCGGAGGAACTGGAATTTACACTTATTTATGGTCACCAACAGGTGGTACAGCTCCTACTGCAGGTGGTTTATGTGCAGGAAGTTTTACCTGTACAATAAGTTCACCTTTGGGCTGTACGTTTGCATCTGTTTTTGTAATTACAGATCCCCCAGCCATTGCTGCCGTTGCATCTCAGGTTGATGTTGATTGCTTTGGTGCATGTAACGGAAGTGCAACTGTTGTCGCCTCGGGTGGATTAGGCAACTATACTTATGTTTGGGCGCCTTCGGGGGGAACTGCTGCTACAGCAACGGGTCTTTGTGTAGGTACCTATACGTGCACTATCAGTTCGCCTATTGGTTGTACTTTAACACAATCGTTCAACATCATCGAGCCACCCGTTATCACTGCCACACAATCGCAGGTAGATGTAGATTGTTTTGGGGCTTGTAATGGAACAGCAACGGTTGTTGCTGCTGGAGGGACCGGTAATTATACGTACGCATGGGCTCCATCTGGTGGCACCGCAGCCACCGCCACAGGCCTCTGTGCCGGAACTTATACCTGCACCATTAGTTCGCCTATTGGTTGTACTTTAACACAAACTTTCAATATCATTCAACCTCCGGTTATTACAGCAACGCAGTCGCAAGTAAATTTAGTTTGTTTTGCCAGCTGCATAGGAACAGCAACGGTTGTTGCGGCGGGTGGTACAGGAAACTTTACCTATGTTTGGTCGCCATCAGGCGGGACGGCAGCAACCGCAACGGCTCTTTGTGCGGGATCTTATACGTGCACTATTAGTTCTCCTATTGGTTGTACTTTAACACAAACTTTTAACATAACAGAACCACCCGTAATTGCAGCCCTTCCATCACAAGTAAATGTGGATTGTTTCGGTTCCTGTAATGGAACAGCAACAGTTGTTGCTTCGGGCGGTACTGGAATTTTTACTTATGCCTGGTCGCCGTCAGGCGGAACTGCTGCAACCGCAACAGGGCTTTGTGCGGGCATGTACACGTGTACCATCAGTTCACCTATTGGTTGTACTTTAACACAATCATTCAACATTACGCAGCCACCCGTCATTACGGCAATTGCATCCCAAGTAAATGTGAATTGTTTCGGATCTTGTAATGGCACAGCAACGGTTGTTGCTGCTGGAGGTACAGGCATTTATACGTATGCTTGGACACCATCGGGCGGGACGGCAGCAACTGCAACGGGTTTGTGTATCGGAACTTATACGTGTACAATCAGTTCACCCAGTGGTTGTACTTTAACACAATCATTCAACATCACCCAACCTCCGGTAATTACCGCCACTTCCTCGCAAGTAAATGTGGCTTGTTTTGGATCCTGCACCGCAACGGCAACTGTCGTTGCTTCAGGTGGTCTCGGAAATTATACCTATTCGTGGTCTCCTTCTGGTGGCACAGCAGCAACCGCAAGTAGTCTGTGCGTTGGAACTTATACCTGCACCATTAGTTCACCTGTTGGTTGTACTCTTACACAATCTTTTACTATTACACAACCGCCGGCTTTGTCTTCGATAAATACACAAGTGAATGTTGTGTGTAACGGAATCCCAACGGGTGTGGCAACCGTTAACGCTTCCGGCGGCGTTGGCCCTTATACTTATGCTTGGGCACCAAGTGGCGGGAACGCCGCAACTGCCACAGGATTGGCTGCTGGCTCTTACACCTGTACAATAACGGATTTTAATGGTTGTACTTTAACACAATCGTTTACTATACTATCCACATCACTTATTGCCTTGGTCACATCAACAACGCCTTCGCTTTGTGGAAGTCCAACGGGTACAGCTTCTGTCGTTGCTACGGGTGGCGTTGGTCCTTATACTTATTTATGGTCACCTTCCGGTGGAAATGCGGCCGTAGCTACCGGCTTACTTGGTGGAGTTTATACGGTTACCGTAAC
>Ga0049081_10000013_pt1 | contig 66576 bp, 54 predicted proteins | sample GreLakmeER78MSRF_FD_66717 | JGI IMG/M metagenome (GOLD analysis project Ga0049081, IMG submission 66717) | Freshwater lentic microbial communities from great Laurentian Lakes, MI, USA - Great Lakes metaG ER78MSRF | ecosystem: Environmental > Aquatic > Freshwater > Lake | place: Great Lakes...
ATTGCTACCAATATGGCAGGCCGTGGTACCGATATTAAACTCGGACTTGGCGTGAAAGAAGCTGGTGGTCTTGCCATCATTGGAACAGAACGACACGAGTCAAGACGCGTCGATCGGCAGTTGCGTGGGCGAGCGGGAAGACAAGGCGATCCTGGCTCATCTCAATTTTTTGTTTCACTCGAAGATGATTTAATGCGTTTATTCGGTTCGGAGCGGATTGCAAAACTGATGGACAGAATGGGATTAGAAGAAGGAGAAGTAATTCAACATCGAATGATTTCAAATTCTATTGAACGTGCGCAGAAAAAAGTAGAGGAAAATCATTTTGGTACTCGTAAGCGTTTGATCGAATACGACGATGTAATGAATGCACAACGCGAGGTAATTTATAAACGCCGTCGTAACGCACTTTTTGGTGAGCGTTTGCAATTAGATATTACAAATATGATGTATGACGTTACAGATTCTGTCGTCAGCAACCATGCGGAGTACCAAAACTTCCCGCAATTTGAAATGGATATGATTCGCATCTTTGGAATGGAAAGTCCCGTTTCAGAAGAAGAATTTAACAGTACAAAATCGCAGGAACTCTCTGCAAAAATTGCAGAACACGTCAAGGCGCACTACAAGGAAAAATCGGCTACGCTGGCTGCAAAAACTTTTCCTACCATTAAAGATGTTTATGAAAACCAAGGTGCGCAGTTTGAAAATATTGTAACGCCACTTTCAGACGGAATAAAAACTTTACAATGTATAGCTAACTTAAAAAAATGTTACGACACTAAAGGACGCGAATTAGTTTTGACATTTGAAAAAGGAGCCACACTTTCAATGATTGACGATGCTTGGAAAGAGCACCTTCGAGAAATGGATGACTTAAAAACATCCGTTCAAAATGCGGTGTACGAACAAAAAGACCCTTTGCTGATTTATAAATTTGAATCGTTCGATTTATTTAAACGAATGATTGATGAAACGAATCGGGAATTAGTTGCATTCTTATTCAAAGCTAATTTACCGAACAACGATGGAAATCAAATTCAAGAAGCGCGTCAAAGAAAACCAATTCCACAACCAAAATTACAGACACAAAGGGAAGAAGTTGGTGGCGGTCCACAGCAACAATTGAATTCGCCTGGCGCACCTAATGTACCACAACAAGAAAAGCCTCAACAAGTGGTGCGACAAGATCCTAAAATTGGAAGAAATGATGCTTGTCCTTGTGGATCTGGTAAAAAATACAAACAATGCCACGGAAAGTAATAGAATTATAAATTATCGAATCTCTTTCCCACTTCTATAATTTATTTTTCTTTCTAAGTCGCCATTTCTATTATACTCCAACCATACCCCTTCTTCTTTGCTGTCAAAATAAATTCCCTCTCTCCATTTCTCATTTAATGGAAATGTAGAATCTGCACACGATACTCCATATAAAATCCATTTCCCTTGACGTAATCCTTTTCCGTCAACATAATTTAACAATGACGAGGTTTCCTCTTCGGGCTGCTTCTCCATTTTAGTAAGGGGCTTTTCCGCAATACCTTCAGCAAGTGGAGCGTTTGCTACATCTGTTACACATGAACTGAAAAATAAAATAAAGTAAAAACAAAAGCTTAGTTTACGCATACTAGCTTGGTTCTGCCTCTTGGGCTTTTACAAAAAAAAGCAGCATGGAAAACAATAGCAAGACAATCGTTTTTCAATATTTTTTTATTGAAGCTCAACTTTTCTAACCTGAAAACCATTTTCTGTTTTCACTTGCAACAAATAAATTCCTCTAGGTAAAACAGCGGTAGATAAGGTTATGTTGCTAATGCCATTAGGTAGATTGGACTTTGATACCGAAACAATTTGACCAAGCATATTGAGTAAATTAATTTCTACTTCCTGCTGCTTTCCTAATTGCAATTCAATTGTTATAAAAGTGTTTGCAGGATTAGGATAAACAGAAACTGAAGTTGTTCCAAATGTATTATTTATGCCCAGACAATTATCTACAACAAATGTTTGTGCAACGGTGTCGGAACAATTTAAGGAATCAACATAAGTATAATAAAGTGTGTGTGTTCCAGCACCTGCAATTGATGGATCGAAAACACCAGCGCTTACACCTTGCCCATAATACGTTCCACCAATTGGAAGTCCCCCAGTTAATACAAAAGGCGCATCTACAATACAGCTTGTATCGTATCCCATTGTAGCAAAAGAAACAAATAGTGAACCTACAGTAGCAGTAACAGGTACACGAATACTACTGCAAGGAGGTAAAGAAATTGCCCAGTTGTATAAGAAATAATAATAACTCGGTCCAGCTTCAGATCCTGTTATAGAAACTATATTATTTAATACATACGGATATGTAGGTCCGCTACTGTTACGATACAAATTCATTTGAATTCCACCAATCCTATAACTACCGGGTGTGAGAGGAATATTAAGGGAAATAGTTTGAACACCTACAACGGGACAATTCACAACGTATTGGTTGATTTGATTGCCTGCATTATCCCACAGCGTAAAAGTTTTATTCCCCGCTGTGCCCGCATTGACATCAGCAGAAACAAATGTGCAAGGTGTATATACAGTAAATTCTAAATAACGTGCAGTTGAACTATTATGATTTCCTCCTGTTCCAAAATTATAAGACGGAGGACCAACTGCACCTGGAGCCTGGCTAATTTGATTTTCTAAATAATAAGTGTTGCTTGTATTTAATACAGGTGTTGTAAAAGTATTTCCTGTTGCTAACGGTGTTCCGCCAACTGGCCCTGCATACCATTGTAAAGTTCCGGAACCTGTACCTGTAAGATTAAAACTATTTTGAGAACAACTACTTTGATCAATTCCAACAGGTGCAGTTGGGAGATTAATAACTATAAATTGTGATTGAACAACTGAGTCGGTACCACAAGTGCTATTCACAGAAAGTGAAACATTAAAACTTCCAGCCGAATTATAAATGTGTGACGGTGAGTAAGCAGTACTCGTAGTAGCATCACCAAAATCCCAAACGGCATTAGTAGCGTTGGAACTATTATTGGTGAAATTTACAGTCATTGGTACATTACAAGAAGTAGTGATGTCGGCAGTAAATGAAGCTACAACAGTAGAGGAATATGGAGCACCAACACCAACAGCATACCAAGCATTTGCAGTAGCAACAACCTCCGGCGTGCATGCGCCAAAAAGATCAATAGCAGACTGAATATCGGCAACTCGGCAATCGGCAAACTGCGAAGTACTCACTAAATAAACAGTATGGCCACGGAAACAAATATCAGCGCTACTGGTAACGCCAAGCCCAGTTACATTATATGGATCTCCCAAATCATTTGTTCCCGCCTCTCCCATACTTACAATATAAAACCATTTATTTCGAACGCCAGAATTAGTATGCACACCTCCATTATCAGCAGTTCCTGTGTACCAATTTGTGCCCGTGTAAGTATCAGGATCATTATACTGATTAGGATTTTGCATATTACGCAAAGCTGAATTTGCATTCACACAAATTTCTTCACCTATTAAAAAATCAGCGGACGCTGGCTTGGCATAAAACTCAATTGCAGTTCCCATTATATCTGAAAAGGCTTCATTCATTGCACCTGACTCATACGAATAATTCAAGTTGCATGAAAACTGTGTTACACCATGAGAAAATTCATGACCACAAACATCAATCGACACAAGGGGATTAAAGCCCCCTGGCGTTTGCGTGCCATCGCCATAGGACATAGAAGTTCCGTCCCAAAACGCATTGTTTAAACCAGAATCATAATGCACATAAGAAACCATTAGCATACCTGCGTTATCTATCCCATTTCGTCCATGCAACAAAGAAAAATAATCATATGTTTTTTCAGCGCCCCAATGTGCATCGTAAGCAGCATTGTCAAAGTTGGCTGTAGCAGTCCATGTTGCGGAATTATTTGTAAAATCAGTTGCGTTATTTTGATTGGTAGAAAGATTTGCATTGTACGTTTCAATTCCATTACCACGCCCTGTTTCACGCATACGATATTGGCCATTTGCATTATTATCGCAAGTGAAATTTAACAAGCCGCTATACAATGAGGTTCCTGTAGCGGGCACATCTATTTCGTGAATCTGATCAACAGATGCAACAATAGCACCAGTTTGTGCATCCACATAAATATATTTTCTTCCAAAAGGTTTTATAGTATAAACATCAAACTTCCAAGCGAGGTGATATTCTTTTGTAAAAACATCATTGTTTGCACAAACAATTACCAATTCACCTGTTGGAAACCAAGTAGCATTGGGATTGTTTTTAATGTGTTGTAAAGCAGCTTGGTCAGCAGCAACTTCCCATTTATACAATTGAGCATTGGTAAAATTCAAAGCAATTTGCAAAGCAGCGGGCTCAGTCAATACAGGATTTGTATTTAAAGCAATCCCATCTAAACACATTCCGTTGACACTTTCTACCCTTCCATTTCGTTCGTGCACAAGGTATTCTCCGGCCTCTACCTTTATATTATTATAAGTTTGATCGTATCTGTAATGCGTAAAACCAAGATTATCTTTTTCCGAACGTTTAAGTTTCCATCCATCTGCAAGTTGCATTTTCAATGGAGCTCTCAATACATCAAAAATAGTTGCTGAAGAAATATTTGCATCAGGTCGCATCACAATAAACGAAGGCACCCTTGACTGTTTGTTTATCATTACAGATTTACTTCCAGGACAAATTGCAGCAGCATCATTTCCATAAAACTCCTTCATAGAAGAAATTCCCTGTGTTTGTGCAAAAACTAAAGTGTTTGTGCAGCACAAAACAGCTGCTAAAAGGAAAGAATAAATTTTCATAATTTAAATTTACATGTTAAAATTCCACACTTTAATTAGGAGTGTTTTTTATAAAGGATAAAGGTAAGAAGAAAAACAGGGAATTTGGCAAGTGCCAATCTCTTACTTACAGCCACATTTAGACCCGTCTAATGCTGGGTAAATTTTTAACAGCTGGGCGGTCGAATCAACCATGTTGGCAGAAAAATAAAATTCGAGTTGTTGACCTTTCACAATTAAGTTCACATCATACTCGTGATGTGGCTCTTTATGGGTGTTACTTTTATCGAAATCTACATCACCTGTAGCTGCGGCATTTCGTATATCTTCAATCGAAATTCCTGCACATTTTAGCTTACATAGTAAGGTAGAGTCTGCATCTATTTTTTTAGCAAGCGAAATAAATTTTAGAACGCGTGGACCGGGTAAAAATGCCGACAAATCTCTGTTTCTAAAGAGGACAAAACAAATAACACAGCCGAGACCAAAGCCAATTAAATAAAGTTTTATGCGTCTGCCCCAAGTCATACAATTAAATAATTTTTATTTAACAATTAAGATACCTGCCGGAGATTAAATTTATAGGGGAAATTTTGAATGAATTTGTTTTCAAATTTACATGGCTGATAAAAACAAATCAATGTCGTTTGAAGGCAGATTAAATGATTCGCCGAGGTATTTGTTAGTAAGAATCCCTTGGTAAATATAAACACCATGACGTACGCCAGCATTTTCGCGTAACATATTCTGCAAGCCTCCTTCATCGCCAATATTTGATAAAATTGGTGCGAAGATTGTGGACAAAGCATAAGATGCGGTTCTTGACACACGCGATGCAATATTTGGAATACAATAATGAATAACGCCATGCTTAAGAAAAACAGGGTTTGTGTGGCTCGTGACTTTAGATGTTTCAAAGCATCCTCCTTGATCGATACTGACATCCACAATCACAGTACCCTGCTTCATTGCAGCAACCATTTCTTCCGTTACAACGCAAGGTGTTCTGCCACCACTAGTACGTAGCGCTCCAATGGCAACATCGGCCGATTTTAAATGTTTTCCAAGCACTTTGGGTTGAATAATAGAAGTAAAAATTCTAGCACCAAGAGAACTTTGTAAGCGGCGCAAACGATAAACCGAGTTATCAAAAACTTTTACTGTTGCACCTAATCCAAGTGCAGCCCGCGCTGCAAATTCACCTACCGTTCCAGCACCAATAATAACAACCTCGGTTGGAGCCACGCCAGAAATACCTCCCAGCATAGCGCCTAGACCATTATTTACGTTTGACAAATATTCTGCAGCAATAAGAATAGCGCTTGCTCCAGCTATTTCTCCCATGGAACGAATTACAGGATACACGCCATCATCATCACGAATCCACTCAAAGGCAATGGCAGTAACTTTTTTATCAATCAACTTTTTAAGAAAGCTTTCTGGTTGTGCGGGCAATTGTAACGTAGAGAACAATGTTTGTTTGTGCTGCATCAAATCAATTTCTTCAAGTGATGGAGGGGCAACTTTCAAAATAATTTCCGATTGCTTGTAAACTTCTGCTGCGGTAAGCAAAATTTCTGCTCCTGCTTCACTGTAATCCCGATCTTGAAATTTTGAACTATTCCCTACTCCCGTTTCTACAACAACATGATGACCATTGTTGATTAACAAAGCAACATCATCGGGCACCAGTGAAACTCGATTTTCCTGAAATGAGATTTCCTTTGGAATACCAATTTTGAGTTTTCCTTTTTTGCGAGCCACCTCAAGCATTTCTTCTTGTGGCTTAAATGCTCCTTTAGCAAGAGATTGGAGAATATCGCGAGAAGTTTTCATATAAATGCGGAATAATAACCTTTCAATTTAATTCAGGTTTAAAGATAATAAAAATATGGCAGGTCATTTGAAAATTCTATACACACTTACACAGCGTCTTAAGCAAAAGTAAATTCTACATTTACAATATTACATTTCATTACAATGAGGAACGACAACTTATTTCCCTCAGCCCATTAACAACACTGATATTGACAAAAACTGTTTCTGCTGGCAAAATCCCTTCCGCACGCTCTGGCCACTCTACAAAACAATGGTTATCGCTGTATAAATATTCTTCCATACCAATATCCAATGCCTCTTCAATAGATTTTAATCGATATAAATCAAAATGATAAATAACCTCTCCACCAATACTACGGTATTCATTAATTATTGAAAAAGAAGGGCTCGACATAACCTCTTCCACACCTAACTGCTGACACAAAGCTTTGATAAATGTTGTTTTACCAGCACCTAATTCGCCCCTGAACGCAAATATGCTACTGTTAGGGAAAGCTTCTAAAAGTTTTTTTGAAGATTCCGCAAGGTCATCTAAATTCGAAATTTGCAATTGTAACTCTGACACGTTAGTTCAATTTATCAAAATTTTAAATTCAACAATTCCAGTTAAACTTTTTATTTGGCGCTCAAAACAATATATGGAATAATCATTTCTTCTAAAGAAACTCCTCCATGTTGGAAAGTATTTCGATAGTAAGAAACATAATAATTATAGTTATTCGGATATGCGAAAAAAGAATCTTGCTTTGCAAAAATATAAGAAGAACTGACATTGTTTTTTGGCAAATAAACATCAGAAGGATTACGAACCTCAAAAACATCTTTCTTTATGTAGTCTAAACTTTTACCTTGTTTGTAGCGCAAATTCGTATTCACATTTCTGTCGCCTACAACTTTCGATGCTTCTGTAACTTTTATTGTTCCGTGATCTGTGGTAATGATAAGTCGGCATTTTTTTTCTGCAATTTGTCGAATAATATCCTGCAAAGGAGAATGTTCAAACCAAGACAATGTTAACGAACGGTAAGCGGCCTCGTCGTCGGCGAGCTCACGAATAACTTCCATTTCAGTGCGTGCGTGCGAGAGCATATCTACAAAATTATAAACGATGACATTGAGTTTGTTCGTCAACAAATTTGTAAAATTCTCATTTAATTTTTTGCCTGCTGCGTGATTGGTGATTTTGTTGTAGGAAAATTTCACATCCTTACCCATTCGTTTTAAATTGGCAGCAAGAAATTCTTCCTCATGCATATTTTTGCCGCCCTCGTCATCATCATTTTTCCATAAACCAGGAAACTTTTTTTCTATTTCGGACGGCAGCAAGCCTGCAAAAAGTGCGTTGCGTGCATATTGGGTGGCGGTAGGCAGTATGGCGCAAAAAGTTTCTTCACTTTCAACTTTAAAATAGTCACTTAAAATTGGTTGCAAAACTTTCCATTGGTCAAAACGTAAATTATCAATCAGTAAGAAAAAAACACAGCCTTCCTTTTCTAACTCTGGCACTAATTTATTTTTTAACAACGTATGTGAAAGTGTTGGCGGATTTTTGTCAGCACCACTCAACCAATCGATGTAATTACGCTCAACAAATTTCCCCCAAGCTACATTTGCTTCCTTTTTTTGCATCTCTAAAATCTCATGCATGCTCTCATCCTTCGATTTCTGAAGCTCTAATTCCCAAAAAATTAGTTTTCGATAAACAGCTGTCCATTCATTCCAGGACAAGCGATCGTTCAACGTCATTCCTATATTGCGAAAATCCTGCTGGTAGCCCGAAGTGGTTTTAGCACTTACTAATTTTTTATTGTCTAGAATTTTTTTAAGTGAAAGTAAAATCTGATTCGGATTGACTGGCTTAATGAGGTAATCGGCAATCTTTGAACCGATGGCATCCTCCATTAAATTTTCCTCTTCACTTTTTGTAATCATAACAACGGGAATATCGTTTTTCTGATTTTTTATGCGCTTTAATGTTTCCAAACCGGAAAGACCTGGCATATTTTCATCCAAAAAAACAATATCAAAATCCTGCTTTGAAATTAAATCAACAGCATCGTTTCCACTTGTAGCGGTGGTCACATCATAGCCTTTTTCTTTTAAAAAAAGCAGATGTGGCTTAAGCAGGTCAATTTCATCGTCAGCCCAGAGTATGTGAATTTTATCCATTAGGTAGTATAGTGTTTCAGAGGTAAAAAACGAAAAACAATAAGTTTTATTGTTGATTTGCAAACAGCCTATGCTGTTTTTTATTAGTTAATTTCATGAAAGGAGTTTCCCATTTTTTCAATTTCATCTTTATTAGATTCATACTGTTTTTCAGAGGATCCAATTAAAATTTGATAGAAAAACATAGGTGTTTCAAAGCATGTCAATAAATATACCATCTTTTTATTATTAACGGTAGCTCTAATGTCTGTTTGAAAACCCTTGTTTGCACCACTGCTTACAGGTCTATTAACGTGTATCGTTCCAACATCACGAACATCAATTGCAATTTTCATATAGGTTTCCAAATCATAATCGAGACCAAATGAAATAATTTTGGATTTTGATTCGTCGATTACTAAAATAAATAAATCCTTTTTTTTATTTTCATATTGCAAGGAAGCTGCGCTATCATTTAAGTGGACTGGAACAAAATCTTGAGGCAACAACATTGTATAGCGTGCACCATTAGAAGAGGTAATCGATGCAGTCATCATCTTTTTATCATAAAGCATCCAGATCAAAAGAAGCCCAACAATAATAGAAAACAATAGGATTGTCGCAAAAACTTTGCGTCTCTTCGTCATAAATTAGTTTGTGGTTAAAATTACCAAAACCTGCGAGATAAAAATGAAAAAATAAATTTCAAAACAGACCTTGCAAGGAATCTTTTACAAAGTCCCTCGCTTCGCTTGTTCTCTTTCTATCGATTCAAACAATGCCTTAAAATTACCAGCGCCAAATCCTTTCGCTCCCATCCGTTGTATAATTTCATAAAAAAGTGTCGGGCGATCTTCTACCGGTTTTGTAAAAATTTGTAAGAGGTAGCCTTCCTCGTCAGCATCAACTAGAATTGCAAGTTTTTCAAGTACTGAAATATCCTCGTGCATCATTTTCATATGCTCCCCTAAACGCGCAGGAATTTCTTCATAGTATGCGTGAGGTGGGGCTGACAGAAATTCAATTCCACGCGCCCGAAGTTCAGTGACGGTTGCAATAATATCATCCGTTGCAACAGCGATGTGCTGTACACCAGCACCCTCATAATAATCAATGTACTCTTCAATCTGTGATTTCTTTTTTCCCTTCGCTGGTTCGTTGATAGGAAATTTAATTCGCCCATTACCGTTGGACATTACTTTCGACATCAAAGCAGAATATTCAGTGTGAATTTGTTTGTCGTCGAAAGAAAGAAAATTCACAAACCCCATGACATCTTCATACCACTTCACCCATGTATTCATTTCTCCCCAGCCCACATTACCTACCATGTGATCAATAAACTTTAATCCAACTGGCGCTGGGTTAAAATCAGAAATCCATTTTTCATATCCAGGAAGAAATATTCCTTTATAATTTTTACGCTCTACAAATATGTGAACTGTTTCACCATAAGTATAAATACCAGATCGAATCACCTCTCCATTTTCGTCTTTTTCCAACGTTGGTGTCATGAACGGTTTGGCGCCTCGCTTCGTTGTTTCTTCAAATGCTTTTGTTGCATCGTCAACCCAAAGTGCAATGACTTTAACTCCATCTCCATGTTTTTTAACATGCGCGCCAATTGGAGAATCGCTGTTCAATGCAGAAGTCAATACAATTCGAATTTTACCTTGGCCAATTACAAAAGATGTACGATCTCGAACGCCAGTTTCTAATCCTGCAAATGCTATGGATTGATAACCGAATGCTGTTTTATAAAAATGAGCCGCCTGCTTTGCATTTCCCACGTAAAATTCAACGTAATCAGTTCCGAGTAATGGCAGAAAATCTTGAGCACCCTCAAATATTTTTTCTAATCCGTATTCCACATTTTTAACTTCCTTACCCATCTTAATGATTTTAAATTTTGTCTGTTGCCAATTAATTCTCAAATTTAGGGAAAAATGCAATGTAACCTTTGAGAAAAAACAATCCTACTAAATAGTTTAAAAAACCAATGGAAATTTTAATATTGAAACATTATTCCACCCAACTCTTATAATATTTCCCGTCATCAATTTTAACTGCAGCCTCGGTCACTTGTAAAGGACGGAATGTATCTACCATTACAGCAAGTTCAGCCGTTTCCTTTTGACCAATACTTCGCTCCATTGCGCCCGGAGCAGGGCCATGAGGAATTCCTTTGGGATGTAAAGTAATGTGGCCCTGTTCTATATTGTTGCGACTCATAAATTCTCCATCTACATAGTACAAAACCTCATCTGAATCAATGTTGCTATGATTATACGGTGCAGGAATTGAACGAGGATGATAATCGTACAAACGTGGACAAAATGAACAAATTACAAATGCAGAAGTCTCAAACGTCTGGTGCGTTGGCGGAGGCAAATGCACGCGACCAGTAATCGGTTCGAAATTGTGAATAGAGAACCCGTATGGGAAATTGTATCCATCCCAACCAACAACATCAAAAGGATGCGTTGCATAAACAATGTCGTGCAGCACATTTTCTTTTTTCACTTTAATTAAAAAATCTCCTTTCTGGTCATGTGTTTCTAATTCACTTGGAAGTTTAAAATCGCGTTCACAAAACGGAGAATGTTCCAAGTGCTGTCCTGATGAATTCTTGTAACGCTTAGGTGTGTAAATGGGATGCTGACTTTCTACATAAAAAATACGATTGTCAGTAGTGTCGAAATCAATTTGATAAATCATACCTCGAGGAATAACCAAATAATCGCCATACTCAAAAGGAATATTTCCAAGAAATGTTCTCAATTTTCCTTTTCCTCTATGAATAAAAATAACTTCATCTGCATCAGCATTTTTATAAAAATAGGCTGTCATGCTTTTTTGTGGTGCAGCTAAACCAATAACACAGTCAGCGTTGAGCAATAAAGGTGTTCGAGCATCCAGAAAATCGGCAGTAGGCGCTACATTAAAACCATGCAATAAAAGTGGTTTAATATTTTTAGCAATTGCAATTTTCGGTGTAACATCAACCGATTTTAAAATTTCTTTGATCTGGGTTGGACGATGCACATGATAAGACAGAGAAGAAAAGCCGGTGAACCCTTCGGTGCCGAACAATTGTTCGTAATAAAATCCGCCCTCTTTTTTTTCAAAAGTAGTATGACGTTTTTGAGGAAAACTTCCCAGTTTATGATAAAGTGGCATAATATTTTGTTTTTATAAAGGACAAACTTAATGGATTGTAATTTAAGGACAAATGACAATTGTCAGTAAATTTAGGCTGTAAAAACTATAAATTAGATACAGACTTACTTTTTAAGAACTGGTCGCAGTTTAGAATGATACCTTGAAATTGGCACAAACGGATTACCCGCATTTCTGTTTTTTTCCTTCTCTACTTCAGGTAAGTTTTTCCACTCTACACATTTTTCGGAACAACAGGTCTCCATTTTTTGTTTGCAATTTTCACATTGAATAAAAAGCAAATTACACTCGAGATTACTGCAATTTACGTGTACATCACAAGTCGTTTCGCATTGGTGACAATTAGAAATCACTTCTTCGGTAATTCGTTCGCCCAATCGCTCATCAAAAACGAAGTTTTTTCCAATAAATTTAGACTCAATTCCTTTTTGCTTTATTTCGCGAGCATATTCAATTATACCACCATACAATTGACCGACATCTTTAAATCCATGATGCCTTAAATAGGCACTTGCCTTTTCACAACGAATCCCACCTGTGCAATACATCAAAATTTTCTGATCTTCCTTCCCTTTTAGCTGCTCAATAACCATTGGTAATTCTTCTCTAAATGTATCGGCACGGGGACGAATTGCATTTTCAAAATGACCTACTTCACTTTCATAATGATTTCGCATGTCTACGACAATCGTACCTGGTTTTTCCATTTCGGAATTAAATTCAGTGGCAGACAAGTGAGTCCCAACATTTGTAACATCAAAAGTATCGTCCGCAATTCCATCAGCAACAATTCTCTTTTTTACTTTAATTGTCAACCAACAAAAAGATTTCCCATCGTCTTCAACTGCAATTTTAAAGGGTACATTCTCAAATTCTTTATGCTTAAATAATGAAACACGAAAATCTTCAAAATAATGTACGGGAATACTTAGTTGGGCATTGATGCCTTCACGAGCCAAATAAATTCTTCCAAAAGCATTAAATTCATTCCATTCTCTCCACAATGTATCGCGCATTTGCTGCGCATCGTTAAGAATTACATACCTATAAAAAGAAAGCGTTATTCGACGAAATGGTTCTTCCATCAATCGTTTACGCATCTCTTCCCTATTAACTCTATTGTATAAAATTGACATCACTCAAAGGTAGCTTTGAAAACAGATTGAGAATTGACAAAATTGAAATTTTAACCCCAAATAAAGTCTAAATTATAATAACTAAATAACTAATAACTAAATTTGAGCGCTTTATACAAATAAATACAATGGATAAGATTTTAGTAATTGGTTCTTCTGGACAAATTGGCACCGAATTAGTGATGGAACTGAGGTCTCTATATGGAGCGGGAAATGTAGTTGCCTGTGACTTAAAAGCATCTGCTCAGGAAGTGATGGAAAGCGGAGCATTTGAGTCGTTGGATGTTTTAGAAAAACAAAAACTTTATGAAGTAATTAAGAAACATAACATAACACATGTTTATTTATTAGCGGCGCTTCTATCAGCAACAGCAGAAAAAAATCCAATGTTTGCCTGGAAATTAAATATGGAAAGTCTATTTAATATTTTAGAACTTGCAAGAGAAGGACATATCAAAAAAATTTATTGGCCAAGTTCAATAGCTGTTTTCGGACCGACAACACCAAGACTAAACACGCCACAATATACCGTAGTGGAGCCAAGTACAATTTATGGAATAAGTAAACAAGCAGGTGAAAGATGGTGCGAGTGGTACTTTAAAAAATATGGAGTGGATACACGAAGCTTACGATACCCTGGTTTAATTGGATGGAAATCGGCACCCGGTGGCGGCACAACAGACTATGCTGTGCATATTTTCCACGAAGCGTTAAAAACAAATAGTTATGAGTGCTTCCTTTCAGAAAATACTGTTTTGCCGATGATGTATATGCCTGATGCCATTCGAGCAACGATCGAAATTATGGATGCTCCTTCTGAAAAAATAAAGATTAGAGGTGCCTATAACCTAGCTGGAACCAGCTTTTCACCTAAAGAAATTGCACTTGAAATTGGGAAAAAATTACCTGGTTTTCAGATTAGCTATAATCCTGATTTTCGCCAACAAATTGCAGATTCTTGGCCGGCGAGCATTGATGATGCGCAAGCTAAGGAGGATTGGGGATGGAAACCTCAATTTGACCTTTTGGGTATTACCTCCGATATGCTCCACCATTTAAAGCAAAAATTTTAATATTAGCTAAAGATTTTGTCCATAAAACCATCTTTTTATTTATAATTCTATAGATATCAGACAACTAGCTAAAAACAGACAATTGCCTCTATTTTAACAAAAAATCTGCTTTTTAGGAAAATTTACACATAAAGATGTTAGCTGTAACCAAATTTCTAGTAACTTCGTAATAAGTTTACTTATAATTAATATAAGAAGTAAGTTTGATTGTTATAATCATGAAAAAAATTACATCAATTTTGTTGCTTATTTTTTCAACTTTTACAATAGGCTATTCTGCTGACGCAGATAGTCTTAATGTAATTGATGCAATGGGAAAAAGGCAAGGTGCTTGGACGCTATATGGAAGGGATAAAAAAGATCCTCTTTTCAAACCAGAGGCAAAATGGCAAGAGGGACGATATAAGGACAGTCAAAAAATTGGTGTTTGGATAGAATATTTTTTCACAGGCAAAAAGAAAAGTGAACTTACTTACGTAAATAATCGTCCGAATGGTCATGCCATAATGTACAGTGAAAATGGCATTAAATCTGAGGAGGGAACTTGGGTTGGTTCAAGGTGGGTTGGTGATTACAATCTTTTTTATGAAGATGGAACACCTCGCCAATCTTTCAACTACAGTCAAATTGGTCAAAGAGAAGGTCCCCAGACTTATTTACACCCAAATGGTAAAATTGCCATAACTGTTGATATGAAGGGTGGAAAAGAGCAAGGTTGGAAAAAAGAATACGATGAAACGGGTAAACTAATTAGTGAGATGTTATTCGTAGATGGCGTAATAGACCCAACTGCAACTAAGATCTACAATAATTCTAAACCAATTAAAGCTCCCGAAGAAAAAATAGTAAAGTCAGATGCAAAAGTCGTTTCAGACCCAAGTTTTCTTCCTAATAAAGGGGTATTTAATGGAGAAGGCGATTGGACACTTTACAGAAATGGTCAAATTACAATGAAGGGAAGTTTCCATTTAAAGAAGCTGGTGAGTGGAGAAGAGAGAATTTACAATGCGAATGGGATTTTGCAACAGGTTAAGATTTTTAAAGACGGTAAATATGTTGGAGATGGCCCACTACCTACTGAAGCCAATAAATAAATAGTTTAAAATTTATAAAAAAACAAACCTCTCTTCATGGGAGGTTTTTTTGTGCGTAAACCAATGCTCATTCTATTAACTTTGACAATTGATAATTAGTCGATTTAAAAATTATGTCGGAACTACACATTCATAATACAAGTACACGCAAGAAAGAAATTTTCAAACCCATTAGCACACCATTTGTTGGTATGTATGTTTGTGGTCCTACACTCTACGGAGATGTACACATGGGAAATTGTAGAACGTTTATTTCATTCGACATCATTTATCGTTACCTTATACAACTGGGATATAAAGTACGCTACGTACGCAACATTACAGATGTTGGTCATTTAGAAGACGAGGTTGAAGGTGAAGGAGAAGATCGAGTAGGTAAAAAAGCGAAACTTGAAAAGTTAGAGCCGATGGAAATTGTACAACGTTACAAGTTTGGCTTTCATGAAGTAATGAACTTGTTTAACTTACTTCCTCCAAGTATTGAACCTTCTGCAACTGGCCATATTCTCGAACAAATTGAAATGACAAAGCAAATCATTCAGCAAGGTTTTGCCTATGAAAATGAAGGGACCGTTTATTTCGATGTGGAAAAATTTGCTGAAAAAAATAATTATGGAATATTATCAGGGCGTACATTAGAAGATCAACAAAGTAATACAAGAATATTAGAGGGACAAAACGAAAAAAAGGGCAGACTTGATTTTGCATTGTGGAAAAAAGCAAAGCCCGAACATATTATGCGTTGGAATTCCCCATGGGGTGAAGGATTTCCTGGTTGGCATATTGAATGCTCAGCGATGAGTAAAAAATACTTAGGAGAAACTTTTGACATTCATGGTGGAGGAATGGATTTAATTCCAACTCACCACACCAACGAAATTGCACAAAGTGTAGGATGCTGCGGAAAAAATCCGGTCAACTATTGGATTCATACAAATATGTTAACCATAAATGGGCAGAAAATGTCGCGCTCTCTTGGAAATACTTTTTTACCCGTTGAACTTTTTACAGGAATGAAATTAGCTGCAACCTCACCTACAGCTACGCCTTCGCAAGCAATAGTAGAGGGGAAACATCCTTCATTTGAAAAAGGGTATTCTCCAATGACAGTTCGTTTCTTTATGTTACAGACGCATTATTCAAGTACGCTTGATTTTTCGAACGAAGCTTTGAAGGCATCTGAAAAGGGATTTCGAAAATTAATGGAAGCTACTCGTTTGTTAGGTAAGCTAAAAGCATCCTCGCAATCATCCTTCGACACAGTGGCCTTGAAACAACGTTGTTACGATGCCATGAATGATGATTTTAATACCCCAATTCTCATTGCACAATTATTTGAAGCGGTACGAATTATTAATTCTGTAAATGATGGCAACGAAAGTTTAACAGAAGATGCTATCAACGAATTAAAATTAATTATCGCCATTTTTGTAGTACAAGTATTGGGATTAAAAGATGATGTGATGGATGGCGCAGGAGAAATTACAGAAGGACTTATGCAACTAATTATCAAAATGCGTGCAGGTGCTCGAACAAAAAAAGATTTCGCTACTTCCGACCTTGTGCGCGATGAATTGGGGAAATTAAATATCGTATTAAAAGATGGTAAAAACGGAACAGATTGGGAATTGAAATAGTAAACAAAAATGAAAAAATATTTTTTTAGTTTCAGTTTAGCCATCCTCTTTTCCTGCAATCCAGACACTACGGTCAAGCAGGACGATGGTACCTCAAAGCCGGATTTAATTATAGCAAGGATAAAAGGTCCTTTGTTTAATACAGATTCGGCATTTAACAATATAAAAACCCAAGTCGCTTTTGGTCCGCGCATACCAGATACAAAAGCACATAAAAATTGTGCAGATTATTTTATACAAAAATTAAAATCTTATAACCTTACGGTAACAACACAAAAAACATCTGGCACCACACCCATAGACCAGCGATTAATTGAAATAACAAATATTTTTGCTTCGTACCATCCAGAACGAAAAGAGAGAATTCTTTTATTAGCACATTGGGACACGCGCGCATTTGCTGATCACGAGAAGGATCCTGCATTATCAAAAAAAACATTCGATGGAGCCAATGATGGCGCAAGTGGAGCTGGCTTGTTGTTAGAAATAGGAAGAATATTGCAAACGCAAGATCCAAACATTGGTATTGATTTATTATTTTCTGATGCAGAAGATGGTGGCTTGGACAACGGCGCTCCTGAAGGTTGGTGCATCGGAACTCAGTATTGGACACAACACATGCCACAAAATTACACTGCCCGTTTCGGAATCTTACTTGATATGGTTGCAGGGCGGGGAGCAACTTTTCCACGGGAAGGAACGGGAATGTATTATGCCGCCTCGGTAGTTGAAAAAGTTTGGAGTGCTGCAGGGCGTTTGGGCTATGGTGCTGTTTTTATAAATGATGTTGTAGGACGAACTACTGATGACCATTTATACATTAATACCTATGCCAGAATTCCATGTATTGACATAGTACACTACAATAAATTTGAAGGAAATTACAATCCTTGGCATCACAAGCTGAGCGATAACATGGAAATTATAGATCCCTATATTATTCAAATAGTCGGGAATGTTCTTGTAGATGTTATTTACAATGAAATACCAAAGTAAGAAGTTCAGAACATTGAAAATTGCAAATCTTATTCTTTCTACATACTATCTTAAATTTAAGCAGCTTTTTATTCGCAGTAATTTTTGAGTAAAGAGAATGTGAAATTTCATAATTTTTAAATTTTGCCAAGCCATTTTTATTAACTTCGTTTCCCTTCAACAATTAATGTCTTAAATGAATAAAAAACTTTTCCTCCTCGATGCATACGCGCTAATTTATCGCGCTTATTTCGCATTCAGCAACAGTCCACGAATCAATTCAAACGGCTTAAATACTTCAGCCATTTTTGGATTTACAAATACACTTTTAGACATTATCAAAAAAGAGCAGCCTTCTCATATAGGTGTGGTATTTGATACAGCTGCGCCTACGCACCGACACATAGAATTTGAAGCATACAAAGCACACAGGGAAGAAATGCCTGAAGATTTAAGAAAGGCCATTCCCTATATTTATAAATTACTAGAAGCTCTGAATATCCCTGCTATAGAAATGGATGGTTTTGAAGCAGATGATATTATAGGAACCTTGGCAAAACGTGCAGAAGAAAATGGGTTTATAACCTACATGATGACTCCCGACAAAGATTTCGGGCAACTCGTTTCAACTAATATTTTTATTTACAAACCAGGTTACAAAGGTGGTCCTCCTGAAAAATTAGGACTTCAAGAAATTTGTGCAAAGTATGGAATAGTGCGCGCCGACCAAGTAATTGATATTTTAGGATTGATGGGTGATACAGCAGATAATATTCCTGGTATTCGTGGTGTAGGAGAAAAAACAGCTCTCAGTTTAATACATGAATATGGTACCATTGAAAATGTATTAAACAATACAGCTAAACTTAAAGGAAAATTAAAAGAAAAGGTGGAGAACGGAAAAGAGGATGCTATTTTATCACGAATGCTTGCCACAATTATTTTAGATGTGCCAATTCCTTTTGATGAAGAGCTGCTTCGAGCAAAAGAAATTCATAAGGATAAAGTAAAAACACTTTTTACAGAGCTTGAGTTTCGCCGACTTTCACAACTACTCCTTGGGGAGGACTTAACAAAAGAAGTAATAAAAGAAAAAGAATTTCAAAATGAAATTGTCATTCAAGAGGGTCCATCAAAAAAAACAAAGCCAGGACAGCTAGACATCTTTGGGCACACCGGCACTGTAGAAGAAGAAAACGAAACAACAGAAAAAATAAATTACGAAACAATTGAAACAGTAAAACACAATTACAAATTAATTGAAAACAGTACGCAAAGAGCTGCCTTAATTGTGGAACTTTCTAAACTCAAACAATTTTGTTTTGACACGGAAACAACAGGACTAGATACAATGACAGCGGAGCTTGTTGGATTGTCTTTTAGCTGGGAAGCAACAAAAGCGTGTTATGTGCCAATTCCGGCAGAGCAAACAGAAGCACAATTAATTATTGATGAATTCAAAACTCTTTTTGCAAATGAATTAATTGGAAAAACCGGACAAAACATTAAGTACGACATGAACGTACTTAAAAATTATGGCGTAGCAATAAATGGAATTCTCTTTGATACGATGATTGCCCATTATCTTTTACAACCAGATATGAGGCACGGCATGGATGCGCTAGCGGGCTCCTATCTGAATTATGCCCCCGTCAGCATTGAAACCTTAATTGGAAAAAGAGGCAAAAATCAAATTTCAATGCGAGATGTTGCTGTAGAAAAAATCATGCCTTATGCAGCAGAAGATGCTGACATCACTTGGCAATTACAAAACATTTTCTCCCCATTACTAAAAGAAGCGAATGCACAAAAACTATTTGATGAAGTAGAAATGCCATTGGTTCCGGTATTAGCAGCGATGGAACGAGAAGGAATTGCAATTGACACCGAAACATTAAAAAAATATTCTACTCAACTAGCAACTGAAATAAGTGTTATCGAACTAGAGATTCAAAATTTAGCTGGCACACCGTTTAACATTTCTTCTCCTAAACAAGTTGGTGATATTCTTTTTGAGGTTTTAAAAATTAGTGCGAAGCCAAAGAAAACCAAAACGGGCCAATATGCAACAGGGGAAGATATTCTTCAAAAACTAATTAAAAATCATCCTATCATTGAAAAAATTCTCGAGTATCGGGAAATGATGAAACTAAAAAATACCTATGTCGATACGCTCCCTGAAATGATGAATGTAAAAACTGGGCGAATTCATACTTCCTATAACCAAGTTGTTGCGGCAACAGGTAGATTAAGTTCCGATAATCCAAACCTGCAAAATATCCCTGTGCGAACAGCGAGAGGAAGAGAAATTAGAAAAGCATTTATTCCAAAAAATAATAATTATGTTTTAATGAGTGCCGATTATTCGCAGATTGAATTGCGTATTGTAGCATCTATTTGTGGTGATGAGAATATGTGTGCAGCTTTTCGTGATGGAAAAGATATTCATACTGCAACTGCTGCTCGTGTGTATGGTATAGCAGAGTCGGAAGTAACAAAAGAAATGCGCTACAAAGCAAAATCGGTAAATTTTGGAATCATTTACGGACAAGGAGCATTTGGATTAGCCGAAAACCTCGGAATTTCACGAGGTGAAGCAAAAGAATTAATTGAGAATTATTTTAGAGAGTACCCTGGCGTTAAAAAATACATGGACGACACAGTAAATTTTGCTCGTGAATATGGTTACGTACAAACCATTCTTGGTCGCAGGCGATACTTGAGCGATATCTTAAGTACTAATGCGGTGGTGCGTGGATTTGCCGAACGAAATGCTATTAATGCACCCATTCAAGGTTCAGCCGCAGATATGATTAAGGTTGCTATGATTAATGTACAAGCTGTATTAATTAAGAATAAATTTGAAACTAAATTACTATTGCAAGTGCATGACGAATTGGTTTTTGATGTGCCAGAAAATGAAGTGGAAATAGTAAAACCCGTAATAGAAGCTGCAATGATTAATGCCCTTAAGTTAAATGTTCCGATTGAAGTTGGCATTGGTGTAGGAAAAACTTGGCTCGAGGCACATTAAGCAGGTATTTTATTAAAAATAAGACGAAATTCAAGACTTCTATTTGTTCATTTAGATTGTATATTTGTATAGATGAGTTTAGTAAATAAACATATAATTAGCACCATCATTTTAGGGTTGGTAATTTCAATGTGCATAAGCTCATGCAATGAAAATTCGGAAGGCAACTACACAGTTATTAATGATACATCAATCATTGATGTAAACAAAAAAATAGTAGCGGCAGAAAATATAATCGTTTATGTTCCTTCACCAATTGAAACTGCGGGTTTATTAAAAGAGGCAGGTGCGAAATACAATACCATTCTTTTAAATTCCCCTAACAATCTATCAAAATACGCCACCCTTCCTGCGCTTACACTTAACCTTGGTGTATATGGAACAGACCTCGCATTTGCAAGTATTTTTGACCAGCGTGCCGATATTGTTACTTATATGAATTGCACAAAAAAACTTGCAAATGCGCTGACTATTTCTTCTGCTTTTAATGCTAGCAAAAACAAAAGACTTGAGCGCAACATGAATAATCGAGATAGTATTTTAAGTATTATTACAGATGCCTATTGGGATTGTGATGCGCTTTTTCAAGAAAATAATCAACCACATGCATCTTCGCTAATGGTCGCTGGTGGATGGATTGAAGGACTATACCTTGCCTGTAAAATAACTGAAAATACAAACAATAATGCTATTCGAATTAGAATTATTGAACAGCGATCGTCACTCGATAAATTAATTTTATTACTGGAGAAGCAAAACCATCCTGATTCACAAAAAATTGCAACTGAATTAAAAAAAACAAAACTACTTTATGATGAATTGCCAAGTCCTGCCGACAAAAAAATAATTGTAAGTACTGATAACACAGCGAGCGTAACAACAATTGGCGACGATAACGAAACCGAAAACAACAAAATTGATTCAATAATTATTAAGAAAATAATAAATCAAGTCAAAATTACAAGAAACAATATCATAAACGATAACTAAAACTTAATACTCTTTTTTCGAATTTATTAATCAGATCGTTTCAATATAAAATCGAAAAATATTTTATTATGAATTTCCCAGGAAAAATTATTTTTCTTTCAGTTTTTTTTTCATTGCTTATGCTAGCAAATATTGGAGCGCAATGCAACAAAAGCTGGGTTAAAAAAAATTGCATTGCTAAAATCTCTCCCTTCATCCATAATGGTCAAATAAATACAACAATGCTACAGAGTGGGGAAGCTATTGAAACCACCCTTACATTTTATTCAGGGCAAGACTACCGTGTTTTAATTTGTGCTGAAGAATCCTTAAACAATGTTGCTTTTTTAATCAGTGATTTAAATGGTAGAATAATTTTCAACAGCAAGGAGCACAACAACACAAATAGTTGGGATTTTAAAGTTAAAACAACTACGGAGTTGAAAATTTTGGTCACCTCCGAAAAAAACCAAGTCGAAAAAGGGAATATTCGTGGATGCGTGTCGGTATTAGTAGGATTCAAGTCAAAATAAAAACTTTCGATTTTATTAATTCACAAGCAATTTCTGCGTAGCTGATCTTCCTTCTGAAGTAGTAAGCTTAACAAAATACATACCGCTCAACAAAAAGTTATTGCCTTGCACAGGAAACTGGTGAGCTCCTTCAGAAAGAGTCCCAGAGAAAATCTCTGCTATAACTCTGCCTGTCATATCAAACAATTGTAAATTTACTTTTTGTGAATGATCCAAAGAGAAAGTAACGATGGACTGCTCCTGAATTGGATTTGGATAAACATCAAAATGTTGAATGCCAGCATCAGGAACATTTATGCCCGTTGGCCCAGAAATATTAATATTATCAATATAAATATTATTTCCTCCTTCACTCTCAAAAGTAAATTTGATTCGCACATTAGTTGAATTCAAAACATTTGAGATACTCACAGTTTCTGTTCGCCACTCAGCAGCACCAGGTACAAAATTAGAAGAAGTTGTAGCAGCTCCTGTAGAAAGTGTTGCGCCCGATTTAGAATAACGCTGTGACCACGATAACCCACAATTAGTAGAAACATAAACACGCAAACGATCATTGTCCGTTGCTGTTCTTTGGCGAAAAGCCAATTTAAATGTAAATACCGGATTTGAAATTATATCAATATTAATGGAAGGGCTTACCATCTCATCAGTAGTACCAAGCATAGATTCAGTATTTGTGAGTTTTACTGATGCTGTACCCGTTGCTGCGGCAGTTGTAACGCGAGTCCAACCGTTCCCCTGTGCATTTACAACTGTCCAATCATTTGTAAATACTGCGGCACTCTCCAATCCCTCAAAATATTGTGCTGCGCTGTATTGCGCTGTAGTAGAACTAACTTTTACTAGCGCAGTCCTACTTAAAGTATTTGACCCGCTACTATTTGATGCGGTAAGTGTAACAGCATAAACACCTGCAGTATTATAAACAATGACAGGAATCGAATCGTTTGAAGTCGAAGGTGTGCCACCAGGAAAACTCCAACTCCAACTAGTAGGATGACCTTTCCAAGAAATATCATCAAAGGTTACTGAACCACCAACACAAATAAATACCTTATCATTAGGTAGAAAATCTGCTGTTGGAGCACAAGTGTTAGGTGGATTATTATTCACCCCTGTTGCGGCCCAATTTGTTACTGTAGAAAGTTGATTGCGCTGACCTAAATTACTTCCCAAAGCGCTATACATCCTTGTGCGTTGACCAGTAGAAAACATTTTTGTACAATAAGAATATTCCATATAATTCTGAATATTCTCTTCTATGTTGGCGTTGCAAATATGACTTGCATTAAAAGCAGGACAGTTAGCCCAACCTTTTGTAACTGGTGTATCAGTTACTCCATCATTTCCGCAAGTTACACCTGGGCTATTTGACAAACCCCAAACATGAGTAAGATTCAAAAAATGACCAACCTCATGTGTGAGTGCACGACTAGTTTGAGGGTTTCCTGTTCCAATACTACCTATATAAGTAGAAACAATAATAATTCCATCCTTGCTCGCGCTTGGCGCAGTTCCTGGCAAATAAGCATAGCCAGCAGCTCCATTACCAATAGATTTAACTACCCAGACATTTAAATATTTATTCCGAGGCCAATAATTTAATTTCGAATCATCGTCACCAATGTATGTTTCTGAAGAAAAAATTCGATCTATTCCATTTGTACAATTTCCATTCGGATCTATATTTGCTAAACGAAATTCAATTTTAGTATCCGACGAAATTCCTAAAAATGTGGGTGAAATGCTAATCGTATCTGCGTTCAGCCGACGAAAGTCCCTATTCAAAATATTGACTTGGTCAAGTATTTGAGCATCTGAAATATTTTCAGTTCCATAGTCATGAATAACATGAAATACAATTGGAATAATATAAGTAGGGGGAGACATTTGAGAACTGTTACCAAATTTTTCTGTAGAATTAATTGGTTGATAGCCGTTCCTAAAGTCAATCGCGTCTTGTTCTTCGGCTCTGGTTTGATTGAGTTCAAATTCCGCTTTCAGTTCAGGATGGTTTGCAAAAACCTTATGCAGTTGTTGGTCTGTTCCGCAATGGAGAAATCCATCATGTGTATTATCGACATTTTGAGCGGAAATACTTAAGCTACCAAAAAAACAAACAATAAATAAAAGAAAAACAGACTTTTGATTCATAAAATACAATTTAAATTTAATTAAATGTCACTAAATATCTTTAACCGAAAAAACAACTTCCTTGAATTTTTCAGGATGTGCTAAGATACTTAAATATTTAGAGGCTACATTGTCTGGCTGTTCCAAATATGCAAGATTTTTATAGTCAACAAAAGTCTTAACACGACTAAAATCTTCCTTGTTAGCTAGTCTAATTTGGCTTTGCATCTGAGTATCAACAACACCGGGGGCTACAGAAAAAACAAAAACATTTTTTCTGTTAAGAATTTTTAACTCTTCAGCGATTGTTTTCGTGAAAAGGTCAACACCTGCTTTAGTAGCGCAATAAACACTCCAACCGTCAATAGGATTTTTGCCCGCGCCTGAACTCACATTAATTATAATTTGAGTAACGGTATTCGATATGTATTTTTTTAGAAATGAATTCGTTAATAGAGTTGGGCTTATCAAATTCAATTGAAAAGTCTGAACTATTTCAGCAGCATCCAAATTTCCAACGTATCGAATTGTGCCGAGTGTGCCTGCATTATTAATTAACGCAATTTTTCTGGCATTTTTCAATTCAGGAAAAGCCCATTCCTTCACTTGCTCATCATCAGAAAGGTCAATGTTAATGTGCGTATAGCGTTCGTGTTCGATTGAACAATTGCGAGCAAACCCAGTTACAAAATTATGAGGATCGGCAAGTAACAAAGTGGCAATTGATTTTCCAATTCCACGAGATGTTCCCGTTATGAAAAAATAATTCATTTTACATTATGCTTACTGTAAAGCTTGCTTTAAATCTGAAAGTAAATCATCAACATTTTCAATTCCCACACTTAAACGAAGCATATTATCCACCACACCCGACTTTTCACGTTCTTCTTTTGGAATTGAAGCGTGTGTCATAGTTGCAGGATGATTTATCAAAGATTCAACACCCCCCAATGATTCCGCCAACGAAAAAACATTAAAAGAAGAAGCAACTCGAAATGTTTCATTTAAATCAGCCCCTTTTAAAACAATAGAAATCATTCCACCAAAATCTTTCATTTGCTTTTTCGCAATTTCATGATTCGGATGATCGGTAAATCCGGGCCAATAAATTTTTTCAATCTTAGGATGCGTCTTTAAATATTCGGCTACTTTTCTTCCGTTGAAACAATGACGATCCATGCGTACGTGCAACGTTTTTAGTCCACGCAAAACCAAAAAAGAATCCATTGGTCCTGGGTTTGCACCACAACTGTTCAAAATAAAATACAACTGGTCATATAAACTCTTTTCATTCATCAACAACGCGCCCATTACCACATCGCTATGTCCGCCAAGATATTTTGTAACAGAATGCATGACAATATCAGCACCTAAAGTAATTGGATTTTGCAAGTAGGGTGAAGCAAATGTGTTGTCCACCGCAAAAATTAATTTATTCTCTTTCGCAATTTCAGCACATGCGGCAAGATCAATAATCTGCATGGTTGGATTGGTTGGAGTTTCCACCCATAATAATTTTGTATTCGCGTTTAAATATTTTCGAATATTACTCGCTTCGGTTAAATTTATAAAATGAAATTTAATTCCGTAATTAGCAAATATTTTAGTGAACATACGATAAGAGCCACCATATAAATCATCACCCGTAATTACTTCATCGCCAGGACGCAATAATTTCAGCACAGCATCCATAGCACCCATACCGGAACTGAAACACAAACCATATGCTGCTCCTTCAAGTGCAGCAAGGCAATTTTCCAATGCGGTTCGTGTAGGATTTTTACCACGCGCATACCCATAACCTTTATTTGTGCCGGGAGATTCCTGCACGTAAGTGGAGGTCTGGTATATGGGCGTCATGATTGCGCCTGTGGTAGGATCTGGCTCTTGTCCAGCATGAATTGCATTGGTACCGAAACCGTATTTGCTATGGTCGAACATGGGGCTTTTATTTAAGTCGTAAAGATAAGCGTAAAGAATTGCAATACATCGTTGTACTAATTCAATTTATTTAATAGCCAATGATTAAAACTTAAAATTGTTAACGCAAAGCAAATATTCCTAAAAAAGGCTAGAAAAATAGTAGGCAATGTCTCTTCTAAAAATATATTAATATTAATCTTTTTCCCTACCCTATCTTTGTGCCCTAAAATAAGATATGCAAAAAGTTTACTACTTGGCAACGTGTTCAACCTGCCAACGAATTCTGAAAGAAACAGGACTTATTTCAAAAGGGTTTATGTTGCAAGATATTAAAACTGAAAAAATCACTCCTGCACAAATTGATGAACTAAAAACCCTTTCGGGTAGTTACGAATCGCTTTTTTCAAGAACTGCATTAAAATACAGGGCGCTTGGATTAAAGACGCAACAACTAACAGAAAAAGATTATCGAAATTACATCTTAGAAGAGTACACTTTTCTTAAACGGCCTGTTGTAGTTTCAGGAAACAACATTTTTATTGGCAATTCGAAACAAACGGTAATCGCTATCAACAAAGAAATTAAAAATTGAAATCTTGTATTTTTGCAATTGGACTACTGTCTAATCTTTCACTATGAACAAAACACTTCTTGCGCATGTTTCTCTTTTTACTGCTATGGTAATTTATGCAGCGGGATTTACAATCATCAAGGAAGTAACTCCTCAATACCTTAGTCCTGCAGGATTTGTTGCCTTGCGTGTTTTAGGGACAACTCCCCTACTTTGGATTACAGGTCTGTTTTTTTTCGAAAAAATTGAACGAAAAGACTTCGGAAAAATTGCATTGCTTTCTTTATGTGGTGTAACTATTAACCAATCATTTTTTATAAAAGGAATGAGTCTTACTTCTCCAATCAACGGGGCTATTATAATGATAACCTGTCCATTGCTAGTTTTAATTCTTGGTAATGTTATTTTGAAAGAAAAAATTACTTGGCAAAAACTATGTGGCATTTTAATCGGACTCGGGGGTGCATTATTATTAATTCTCAGCAACACTATTTCTAACACAAAAACAGATTCACCAATTGGGGATTTACTGATTTTTATTAATGCACTATCATGGGGTACGTTTCTTGTTTTAGTAACGCCATTGATGAAAAAATATCATCCGGTAACAATTCTTAAATGGTCATTCCTTATGAGCATTCCCATACTGGTTCCACTTGGAATACCAAACCTCTTAGAAGTTAATTTTAATTCCTTTGACGGGAAAACAATTTTTGATATTCTATTTGTAATTGTTGGTGTAACATTTATTGCTTACCTCATGAATATATTTGCATTAAAAGCATTAAGTCCTACGGTGGTGAGCGCTTATATTTATACACAACCAATTATGGCAGCAGTGATCGCATTGGTTCTTGGAAAAGACATTCTCGGATGGCAACAAATAGTATCCGCAATTCTAATTTTTACGGGTGTACTATTGGCAAGTCAAAAGAAAACAGTAATTGATAATTCTACTGTCACATAATGTAAAGGCAAAACACTAAAACAAGTTTGTAGAATGCAAAAAATCTTCATTCATTAGTTTTTCGTAATTTCGTAAAAATTAGCAATTCGAAAAATGAAATCAATGACTGGCTACGGCAAATCGGTGTGTGAATTGCCACAAAAGAAAATCACTGTTGAAATTCGATCTCTCAATTCTCGAACATTTGACTTAAATATTCGCATGCCTTCGCTGTATCGCGAAAAAGAATCGGAAGTGCGTTCAGAAATATCAAAAAATGCTGATCGTGGTAAAATAGATGTTTCAATTTATTCGGAAGGAAATACGGAAGCTTCGGTAGGTACAATGAATCATTCCTTGCTGCTTACCTACCACAAAGAATTATCAAAAGCTGCCGCTGCAATTGGTGATGAACGAAAAGATTTTTTACCGCTTTTGATGCGGATGCCCGATATTTTCAAACAGGATAAGCAAGAGTTTAATGCAGAAGAATGGAAAGCAACATTTGAATCAGTGAAAATTGCCCTTGTTGCCTTCAACACATTCCGTGAAGATGAAGGTAATACATTGGCGACTGAACTTTCGCAACGCATTGCCATCATACAAACAAAACTTTTAGCGATAGCAACCTTAGACCCACAGCGTGCAATTACTGTCCGCGAACGACTGAATAAACATTTAGCTGAAGCAACGAATGCTGAAAATATTGATAAAAACAGGTTCGAGCAAGAACTCATCTATTACTTAGAAAAATTAGATATTACGGAAGAAAAAGTTCGATTACAAACGCATTTGGATTATTTTTCCGCTACCATGTTAGAAATTGGTGCGGGAAGAAAACTTGGATTTATTGCTCAGGAAATTGGCAGAGAAATAAACACAATTGGCTCTAAAGCAAACGACGCAGGAATTCAGATGATTGTCGTACAAATGAAGGATGAATTGGAAAAAATAAAGGAGCAGTTACTTAATGTCCTTTAAAGAATTTATACTCCCCATTTGAGTTGTTTTAAATTTCATAAAAAAATTAAGTAAAATTTACATGTAGTGCGGAATTACCTTAATTTTGGGGTATGTCAGCAACTGGTAAACTCGTTATTTTTTCGGCTCCTTCTGGTGCAGGTAAAACCACGATTGTTCATCGACTAATTTCAGAAATCCCAACACTGAATTTTTCTGTGTCAGCGTCAAGCCGACAATTACGTGGGGACGAAACGCATGGAGTTGATTATTACTTTATTTCTCCAGCGGAGTTTCAAGCAAAAATCGAAGCTGATAAATTTGTTGAGTGGGAAGAAGTTTATCCAGGTCAAATGTATGGAACATTAACTTCGGAGATTGAGCGCATTTGGCGCAAAGGTCATCATGTAATTTTTGATGTAGATGTGAAAGGTGGGATCAACCTAAAAAGAAAATTTGGAGCTGCTGCTTTAAGTATTTTTGTTCGTCCACCGTCCTTGATTGAATTAGAAACCCGCCTTCGCCTACGAGCTACTGAATCCAATGAGAAAATTAAAATGAGATTAGAAAAAGCTGCGAGCGAACTCGCTTTCGAAACACATTTTGATTATGTTCTCATTAACGACAATTTAGAGGAAGCGGTAACAGAAGCGATGCGTGTAGTAAATACTTTTTTAAATAAAAACGAGATTACCTAGTAAGTTTTATTAATTGACATGCAATTGAAAATAGGTTTGTTTTTCGGTTCGTTTAACCCCGTTCACGTTGGTCACCTTGTGTTGGCGAATTATATGCTAGAATTTACTGAATTAGATCGCATATGGTTTGTTATTTCTCCTCACAATCCTCTAAAAGAAAAAGTATCGTTACTCAAAGAAAACCATCGACTGCAAATGGTACGCATCGCTATCAGCGAGTCTTCAAAAATGAAAGCCAGTAACGTTGAATTCAAACTTCCACAACCATCTTACACCGTTAATACATTAGCGCATCTTACAGAAAATTTTCCAAATCATAATTTTTCACTCATCATGGGTGCTGATAATTTGCAATCACTTACAAAGTGGAAGAATTACGACTACATTCTTAAGCATCACAAAATTTTTGTCTATCCACGGCCTGGGTCAGATGGCGGTGAATTAAAAGTACATCCATCAATACATTTCACCGAAGCTCCCGTAGTGGAATTATCTTCAACCTTTTTAAGAAAAGCTGTTTCAGAAAAAAAAGATATTCGTCATTTTTTACCGGCAGGCGTTTGGGAGTACCTAAAAGAAATGAATTTCTATAAAAAAATTAATGGATAGAAATAAGTTTTGTAACAATCCCCTCCTCTGCCCTAACTTGCACAAAATAATTTCCAGGTTTTAACTTTTCTAAATTCACGTTTAGGATTTGCTTTCCAGCCTGAACATATGCTGCTTGTTCAAAAACACGTTGTCCTAATTGGTCAACAACAATTAAATTAATTGTTTGTGAACGCACTGTTGTAATATTCAATTCAAATTCGCCAGCAGTAGGATTTGGAAATATATGTATGGAATTTGACACTAAAACATTCTCGTTATTTGCAGTTACACAATTGTTGCAATTTGTTTGTGTATATAAACCTGCAACCGAAAGGCAAAAACAATCGTTCCCTGACGAAACGGAAAAATTGCAGGTACTTTGTGCCTGAGTAATTGTGGTTGAATCTGAAACATAATTATACCAATCTTCCAGCACGCCAAAAGAAGGTCCATTATTCATTGATAATGTTGCTCCTAAATTTTGCAAATCAGCAACAATCATGAAGGTGCTTGAAAAAGCAGATGTTGCACAGGCATTAAACCCAATCATCGAATGCTGGGCTGTTCCGGAAAGCATCACTAAACATCCGTCATCAATATGCATACTTCCTGTATAGGTAGCAGAAACATCCTTATAAATTATCATTAATGTTGCTCCTTCCACATCACTCCCAGAGATTGAAGTGCCAACAGGAAGCCCGCTAATTATATAATTTCCATTACCACTTATACAACTCGTAACATCTGCACGATAGGAATAGGTGCCCGGAAAGCCCCAGCACAAATCAATATCTTGTCCGGTATTAGCCATAAGAAAATTTGAAGTATTTGCTGCAGGATTGGTAATGGTTGCTGTAATTGGTCCGCCATTTCCAACTGCTACACACCATAAATAAGCCTTTTCAATTTGAGCATTGACAGGAATAGCAGTTATGGGAAAAGGTGCTGGCTGAACAACTCCAACTGGTGTAACCCGCTGACTAAGTTTGAGAGAATGTTGAGTATAATTTAATCCACATAATGTGGTATCATACAAAAAACCAAGGCTGCCATTTCCATCTTGAACGTCAGGATCCAACTGTTTTTGTGCCGACTGCAACTTAACATTAAATGCTCCATTCGGAATTATTGCTGATTGTGGAGCTGCTGATTGTGCAACTATTTTTAAACTTCCGAGTACAAAAAATAATACGACTAATTTTACAGCTTTCATTGTTCAATTTTATAAATTAAGTACAAAGATTTTGAACTTATTGAATTACCAGTTTTTTTGTAAAAACAGATTCTTTTATTTGTACTTGAACAAAATAAACTCCGGAATTTAAATCGGACAAATTCAAATCAAAATTACTATTTCCTGCCGCTTTTCTTTCTTCTTTTGAACAAACAATTTGTCCTAAATTATCGAAGACGGAAACAAGAACATTTTGTGCATTTGATAATGTCATAGTTATTTGGAAATTTCCGTTTCCTGGATTTGGAAATATAGCAAGGGAGTTTTCCAATAAATCAGCTTCATTAAGTGCAACAAAATTAGTTTCAAAAATATTTGAATACGACCCTGATCCCGACAAACTCTGCGGATTTCCTAATCGTAAAGGAGTACAACCATTAAATGGATGAACAGCTTCAACTAAATAGTAATTTGTTCCGAAAGGCGGATTTCCATCAGTATACGAAAGCTGATTGCCAGGAACGGATGCAATAACAGTCATGGTACCAACTGTGGGCCCGCGCAAAATATTATAGGTAGCTATGGGCAATCCTTCGTATGCATTCCAATTCAAATTCCAACCTGGTCCGTTCGGCGTAATAACATTGTGAATGGTTCGGTGATGGTAGGTGGTATCTGATTCTTGCCCACATACATTTACGGTTGTTAAAGCATATCGATTTGGACTTGAAGAAGGGTTAGAGGTCAGATCAGTAAAAGTGCTAAACTGAGAAATTGGTTGTGTACCAACAATCGAATAAATTCCTGGCGATGATGTTTCACGATAAATATTATAGAAACCAGTTGAGGGCGAATTCCATTTTTCCCAAATCACCACATTTTTATTTATGACCGTATCTATTGTTACAAAACAAATTTCTTCCACTAAATAATTGATAGGATAAATCATCACCGAAAAAGTATCGGTATCTACACCACAAGCTCCTGTAAAAGTGACCGTATAGGTAATACTTACTGTGGAAGTACAATATGGCATTTGTGCGTTTGGATTATCCAGATAAGTAGCTGGCGACCATGAATAGGTTCCATTCATGTTAGCGAAAGCCCACAATGGCAAACTATCACCACAGGACATATACCCCATTCCACCTGATGTAACATTTGGAACAGAACTAACAATAATTCCTGAACCAATTACAATGCAACCGCCGTTATCCGTAATGGTGCAAGAATAAGTTCCTGCCGATTGTCCTGTAATAGTAGCTGTTGTTTGACCTCCTGGCGACCATAAATAAGAATAGGGAGGAATGCCACCGTATACATTTGCAAATGCAGATCCGGTTGATGTTGCACAGGTATCAGGATAGGGAATTATACTTACAAGCATATACTGATAGCTAGCAACCGATACGGTATTAGTCATAACACAAGCAGTATTATCGGTTACCGTTACAGTATAATTTCCGGCACTCAAATTAGTTGCTATTGCATTCGTTCCTCCTGAAGGTGCCCACTGGTAAGTATAGGGTGCTTGTCCTCCTGTAACTACTACTGATGCAGATCCAGCTAAATTACAACTCACTGCAGTGGAAGACATAGCCAAATTCATTCCGTTGTTTTGTAACACAACTTGTGCTGAGCTGCAGGTAATTCCATCATTAACCCAAACAGTATATGTACCAGGCATTAATCCAGAAACCGAAGCAGTAGTATCTCCTCCTGGCGACCATAAATAAGTGTAATTTCCACTTCCTCCGCTTGCGCTTACACTGGCAGTTCCATTTCCATTGCAGGTATTAGGTGTTGACGTCATTACTAATGTTACATTGCTCTGCAATGGCGAACAAGGCGAACAGGCTGTTTGAAAATACAATCCAGCTACAGCAAGTGTATAACAGTCACCCAATCCTGACAAATTATAATTACAAGTAGATTGTCCGTTTGTAACTGAGGTCGTTGCACTAATTTCATTCCACCAATCCCACTGAGGTTGAACAACGGGGCTACCATTAACATTTAATGTATAAGTGAACATTTGCATATCACCAACTATCATAAAATCGGAAGCGTACGTTGAATTTGCACAAGCACTGAATCCAGACATTGTATGGTTTAGCACACCACCCGCAACCGTATGACAGCCATCATCTATTTTCAAGGTTCCTGTATAAGACGCATAGGGATCGGTATAAATAATTATCAAGGTTGCTCCTTCACAATCCACCGTAAACATGTTTGGTGAAGTGGTAGTTGGAAGTCCGCTCAACGTATAAGTCCCCGATCCGGTAATACAAGAAGTAACATCTGAGCGCCATACATGAGTTCCATCCATTCCCCAACAAACGTCTATGGAATTACCAATATTGGTCATACTAAAGGAGCTACTGATATTAGCAGGGTTTGTAATGTTTGCAGTAATGGAAGGAGCAATTCCAAGTGCCTCAGTATATAAAAATGCCTGTTGAATTACTGCACAAGGAGTCATATTCACAACAAATGCAGCCGGTTGAGGGTTTCCAATAGGAACAAATCGTTGACCAAGTCGCTGAGTAACCATCACATAATTTAAACCACAAGCACTGTTGTTGTAAACGGCATTAAGTGTATCATTTCCGTTTTGAGGATTGTATGCTGGCCCTCCATTTCGTTGTATCTGATTATTTGCTGCATTCCAAGCAGAAGTTCCTATAACTGGCGCCTGAGCAAAAGTCACGATTGGGAAAAGCAGTAAAATAATGTGTAAACTTTTTTTCATAAACTAAATTATTAATTGGGTATTCATTTTTTGCTAAGTTCAAATATACAAAAAACCCTTATATATTGATTTCAAATAACCCAAAAATGAGGCATGATTTGAAGTGTTCTCGAAAAAAAATATCTAATTTATTTTGGCGCTCATCAATGAAAGTAGCGATTGAAAAATATAGGCTCCATCCGTATTCCCTAATTCTTTATCAGCTGCGCGTTCTGGATGGGGCATCATTCCAAAAACGTTTTTTGTAGCATTACAAATTCCCGCAATATTTTCTATCGAACCGTTGGGATTACCAATCTCGTTAAGATCTCCGTGTTCATCACAATAACGGAAAATAATTTGTCCATTAGTATTCATTTCAGTCAAGATATTTGCAGCTGCAAAATACTTTCCTTCACCATGAGCTATTGGAATTTTAAGCGCTTTATCCTGCGGAACCATTTTAGTCAATAGGGTTTCTTTAGTTTGCGCTTTTACAAAAACATTTTTACAAATAAATTTTCTTTCTGAGTTGTGTAATAAGGCGCCAGGGAGTAGCCCAGCTTCACATAAAATTTGGAATCCATTACAAACACCAAATACATAACCGCCTTTCCCTGCAAACTCAATTACTTTTTCCATAATTGGCGCAAAACGAGCAATGGCACCGGAGCGCAAATAATCACCGTAAGAAAACCCACCTGGTAGAACTACAACATCAACTCCTTTTAGGTCGGTGTCTTTATGCCAAAGCTCCACAACTTCTTGCTTCATAATTGACCCAAGAACATAAATCATGTCTTGATCGCAATTTGAACCTGGAAAAATAACAACGCCGAATTTCATACAATTGAGATTAACCTAATGAACAACAAAGGTAAGTGAAAACCACATTTCAAATGCTAACTAAATTTACGTATTAAAAAACAATCCATTTTAGATGAATTGCATACGTACAACCAATACTTAGAAGTAATGTTAAAAAAATAAATTCGGACAGCCATGCTCGCCGTGCTTGAAGAAAATAATTTCCACAAAAAATGGATATTGGAAAGAAAGCGAAAATAATTCCTGCAACAGAAAGATTCTGTGCTACCAATAAACCAAGAATTGCAAAAACAAGAAACCAAATCATAACAGAAATACCCGTTTTTGTTTTAAGGGCAGAGGAGTCGGCTCCCGTCAAAAATTTTAAAGCGGAAACAAGAAATAGAAAAGCCATTGCTGCTACTATACAATAAAACTCTTGTGGAATATTTATAAAAAAAGCTCTATTTAGAATTGGAATAACAACAAGCTCTTGCCATTTAATGTAAAGTTGGTTGTGCCAAAAATAATAAACACATACATAAATCGGCACAATGGTACTGCCAAGTAACATTATCATCCATTCCCTAAACGTAAAAGGCCGAAGCAAAATAATAGAAATAATAGAAAATAATACAAAGACAATTGATGGAAAATAAAATAAAGTTGCCAAGCCAATAAAAAAACCCGCATTGAAGATAAATGTGATGGCATTGTCCATTCTATATGTTTCCAATAAAAAATGCAAGGAAAGAAGAATAAAAATACCCGCAATTAATTCGGGATTCAACCAAAGAAAGCCCTTTGTGCTGGACGAGAGTACCAAAAACAAGAGTGCTGGCAGCCAGGACTTTTTTGTAAGGATTTGATGTTGATGAATAATAAAATTTAACACGAAAGCAGTGCCAAGCGAGAAAACAAAACCCATAAAAACACTAAAAAAAGGGTGCAGTCGACAAAAAGCATCAACGGGAGCATAAAATGGCATCAAGGCCTGTATAGCAGGGGGGCTCGGATTCAAAAAGCCAGGCAACCACAATATAATGCCCAACAAAGGGATTAAAATTAAGGAAATGGGCTGTTGCGTGCGCGCTGTGCGAATGAACATTTGCTAAAAGTAAGTAATTAGTTAATTAAGGAAATACCTAAAGCAGCAAAAATAGAATTCTCTTTTGAAAATTTAAAGTTATTAGTACCTTTGAGCATTCAAATATCACAAACTATGACAGATCAAACAGGATTTTGGTGGAGTGTAGGTAGAGCATTCTACAAATATTTTCACGGATTAGAATGGGTGTATGACCAAATAACACCGAACAAAGTTTGTATCGTATTGGGCTTTGTTTGTTTTGCTTGGTGGATGAAATTGCAAATGGCTTACAACAAAAAAGCACTTAAAGAAGGAACTTATAAATAATTTTAGGATTTTAGATATTACTTTTAAAAGCGCCTCCTTGATGTGGCGCTTTTTTATTTTACATTAAGTTGATTAAATCCTGCCCTATATCTTTTCTAAAATAACAGTCGTCGAACTTAACAACATTAGCTGCAGTATAGGATTTTTGAATCGCGTCTTTTATTGAATCACCCATAGCTGTAAATGCAATTATTCTTCCGCCATTGGTCACAATAGCTGAACCATTTTGTTTTGTTCCAGCATGAAATGCTATTGCATCTTTTACATTTTCAAGTCCTAAAATATTTTTTTCCTTCTCATAATCTCCAGGATAACCACCTGCTACCATCATGACTGTTGTAGCTGTTCGGGAATCGATTTCGAAAGTGAAGTCTCCTAATTTTTTTTCTCCTACAGCAATAAATGTTTCGAGTAAATCAGATTTTATTCTAGGTATTACAACTTCTGTTTCCGGATCACCCATGCGCACATTGTATTCAATCACTTTGGGATTTCCATTGTCATTCATTAATCCAATAAAAATAAACCCGACATAAGGAATTCCATCTTTCTTCAATCCTTCTATCGTAGGAATCACAACTTGCTCTTCTACTTTTTTCAAAAAAACTTCACTTGCAAAAGGTACAGGAGAAACAGCACCCATTCCACCCGTATTTAAACCTGTATCATTATCACCTATTCTTTTATAATCTTTTGCTGAAGGAAGCAACTTATAAGAAACGCCATCGGTCAATACAAAAACAGAAAGTTCGATTCCTTTTAAAAACTCTTCAATGACAACTTTACTGCTTGCAATTCCAAATTTTGCATCTGCTAACATTGCTTTTAATTCTGCTTTTGCTTCTACTAATGTGATAGGAATAACTACACCCTTTCCAGCTGCGAGTCCGTCGGCTTTTAAAACATAAGGCGGAGAAAGTTTTTCAAGAAATTGATATCCTTCTTCTAATTTATCTTTTGTGAACGTTGCATATGCGGCTGTAGGAACACCATGGCGGATCATGAATTGTTTTGAGAAATCTTTACTTCCCTCAAGCTGTGCAGCCATTTTTTGTGGACCAATAATCGATATTTTTTTTAACAATTCATCGGCAAGAAAAAAATCATGCACTCCCATAACTAAGGGATCTTCTGGTCCTACAACAACCATTTTAATATCGTGAGTCAATACAAAATTTCTTAGAGCAGGAAAATCAGTGACAGACAGCTGCACATTTGTACCGCACAATGCTGTACCTGCATTACCGGGTGCAATAAAAAGCTTGGAAAGTTTTTTGCTTTGAGAAAGCTTCCATGCAAATGCATGTTCACGGCCACCGGATCCGAGTATTAAAACATTCATGGTGTAAAGGTAATGCTTGAAGGAGGCATAAATATAAATAACCCCGATTTTTGTAACAATAATAATAGAAGGTATATTTGCGGACTAATTTTTTAAAAAATACAGCAATGAAAAAAATTATTTTCAGTCTCATTCTCGCTGCGAGCATTTACGCTTGTTCCAATTCAAATATACCTGTTACCAATTCAGAAATTAAAATTGATGGCAACAAAGAACTCGCAACACTCTTCAACAATTATTATGAAGAACGTTTATCTCTTTTCCCAATAGACGCTATGGCAACAGGCGACAATCGTTACAACGATAAATTATATGCAGATTTCACAGATTCCTATCGCGCTAAATTGAATGAATTTTATTCAAGGAATTTAGATTTAGTTTCAAAATATAATCGCGATTCACTAAACGATAATGACCAAGTCTCTTTCGATATTTTTAAACGTGAAATGGAAATGAGCATTGAAGGTCTTACATTTCATGATAATTATATTCCAACACAGCAATTCTGGGGAATGCCAATTACAATGGGACTACTAGGAAATGGCGAAGGCAACCAACCTTTCAAAACAGTTAAAGACTACGACAATTGGATTGCCCGTGCTAAACAATTTACCGTTTGGACTGACAGTGCAATTGTGTATTTCAGAAAGGGAATAGCTGCTGATTACATGTTACCAAAAGTGCTCGTAGAAAAAATGTTGCCACAGATGAGCGACATTCAAAACACTGATGCAACAAAAAGTATTTTCTATGGCCCAATCTCAAAAATGCCAAACAGTTTTTCTCAAGCTGAAAAAGATCGTTTGACAAAAGCATACTTGAGTCTCATTCAGGATGAAATAAACCCATCGTACAAAAAACTTGGCACCTTTTTGAGAGGTGAATATTTACCCAAAGCAAGAATTACAACTGGCGTAGCCGCATTACCAAATGGAATATCCTTTTACAATTACATGATCCGTTTTTGGACTACAACTAACAAAACATCGGACGAAATTTACAAAACCGGATTAGCTGAGGTGGATCGCATTAGGAAGGAAATGGAAAAAACAAAAACTGAAGTGAAATTTGATGGGGATATGAAATCCTTTTTTGAGTTTTTGAAAACAGATAAATCCATGATGCCTTACAAAACAGCGAAAGAAATATTAGATGCCTTTGCTGCAATTCAAACTAAAATTGACCCAAAATTGAAAACAATGTTTGGTCGTATTCCGAAATCAAAATTTGAAATTCGACAGACAGAAGCTTTCCGTGCGGCAAGTGCGAGTGCGGAATACAACCAAGGAAATGCCGATGGAACCCGTCCGGGAATTTTTTACATTCCAATTTTTGATGCAACAAAATTCAACATTACCAGTGGTATGGAAAGTTTGTTTTTACACGAAGCCATTCCTGGGCATCATTATCAAATTTCATTGCAACAAGAGAATGAAGCATTACCTAGTTTCCGTCGTTTTCTTTGGTTTGGTGCATACGGTGAAGGTTGGGCTTTGTATTGTGAAAGTTTAGGTAAAGAATTGGGGTGTTACACCGATCCATATCAATACATGGGCGCACTTGGCGATGAAATGCACCGTGCTGTTCGTCTTGTAGTGGATGTGGCAATGCACACCGGAAAAATGACACGCGAAGAAGCAATAAAATACATGACCGATCATGAAGCGATTTCTACTGAAGGAGCAACTGCAGAAATTGAGCGATACATGGCAATACCAGGACAAGCACTCTCTTATAAAATTGGAGCATTGAAGATTCGTGAATTAAGAACTAAGTATGAAAAGCAACTTGAAAGTGCATTTAAAATTGCTGATTTTCATGATGAGTTATTGCGAGACGGTGTGATGCCATTGGATTTGATGGAGAATAAAATGGATGCTTGGGCAGAATAAAAATGAGATACGTAAAACCTAATAAACATTCGGATCCGCAAATCTTTTATCGTGCAAAAATGTCTTGTCGGTAAGTGTTTTTAAAAATGCGATAATATCTTGTTTTTCTAATACAGTAAACTTAATTTAGGACGAGACAAGAATATAATTTTGCGAATATGACCGACACCGCTATAAACGATTTAATACAGGATTATCAAGGAAATAATTATCGTCTTTATAAACTGACCCAGTTGCTGAAATAAGTCGAAATTTTCCAACATAGTACTTTAATTAGAAATAGTAAATTGTTGAGCCAACTCATTTTTATACTGAACAGAATCTAACTGCAATAAATTATCCCCAACGTAATTAGAAAAATTAAGCGTTAAACCTCCAGCTTTTTTTACTGAACTCATTCCACAAAAAGATATGGCAACCATAAAGGTTGCCATAAACAGTAAATACAATATCAGTTTTTTCAAATATTATTTTGCTTTAATAATTTTCTGTGTCGCCTTGGAATCTTTTCCTTCCAAAGTAAATAAATAAATTCCTGCTGAATAAGTTGTCATGTCAATCGAATAAGCAATACTTGGCTGCATGTATTCAATAACACTTAACAGCTTACCGCTATTATCATAAAGTTTACCCGTTAAATTATTCATACTACTAGGATCCATGTATATGTATGCGAAATCCTGCACAGGATTAGGCATAATCTTAAATTTAATTGGGTAATCTAAATTATCATTAACAGCAGTAGTTCCTGTGTAAAACGTTGTTGGTTCATTAATAACATTGTGCCCCCCATTTGGCCCCAAATTTCCTGCAGGAACAGTTCCGTAATAAGTTGGCCCTAATACAAAAGGGAAAGTAGGGTAAAGTTGAGCATCAATAGTAACAAAATAACAGTAAGTGCCATTTGGATAATCAGGGGTTATGCAAAAACGGCCATTGTGTTCATCTAGGTCACCGAGAACTGGAATGTAGGTATAGTCCTCACAATAACATCCAGCAGGATACTGTGCATTCACTGCAGGTCCATTTGTGCGCGTTGTATTTGTAGACAACCAATAAGAGCTTTTCATTCGCTTAATTGAACCCGTTCCATTTACATTGGTGTATGCATAAGCACCATAAATAGGAAAACCATCAAAAGCATAACCAATAATTGGAGAATGATTTAAACTATCAGCATCATTATACAAGCAAGTTGGATTAACGTGATTATGGTATTCTCCATTCGGCGCTGGGTGACCTAGACAAGCATCAAAAGAAGCTCCTTCATAGTACAAAGCATTACGATTCCAAACACCCGCATTGTTATAGCTCATGCCATCCTTGAAATTAAAAACAGAAACGCCGTTTGACCAAACACCAATATGCCCTAAGCCAGTAGCAATTGGATTATTCAAATTTTGCTGTGGTGACCTGGTAATTTTATAAACAAAATTTTGATTTACAGGAACATTAGGATTAGCATTCCAAGGACCAATGCTATAACCTGGTATACAAGTGCTACTCACATAAACTTGTGTTGCCGAATATTGAACCGTCTGAACGTTCGATGGAATATTTGCATAACCAACAGCGTTAGTGGTGTTAATGATCCAAGAAGTAACATCTGGCGTCAATTGTGCAAATCCTATGCAGGAAGAAAATGCTGTAATGCCAATTAAAATAATTTTTTTTATCATGATTTGTTTATTTAGGTATTAAAAGATATTAAAATTTCATTTTTTTGAAACTACTCCTTAATAAATATTAGTGATCCTGAATTAATACAATAACGCTGATTGGTGGGCGGTGGCCCATCATCAAAAACATGACCAAGATGACCACCACACGTTCGGCAGGTCACTTCTGTTCGCTCCATTCCATAAGTTTTATCGCGGGTATAATCGCAGGTACTTGAATCAAATGGCATTGTAAAACTTGGCCAACCACAACCAGAATCAAATTTTTCAGATGACGAGAACAGATCTGTTTTACAAGCAGCACATTTATAAATTCCTTTTGCGTGGTTGTCCCAGTACACACCGGTAAAAGCTCGTTCCGTTCCTTTCTCTCTAAGAATTCTGTATTGTTCAGGACTTAACTCTTTTTTCCACTCTTCGTCTGATTTTATAATTTTAGTAGTATCCATTGCAACAATTTTATTTTGTGGTAAAGTATCGGCTGAACAAGCAGTGAGTAAGGATAATAAAAATGTGAAGCAAGCTACTATTTTCATTTTTTTTGTAACTAATTTATGTATAAAATTACAAATTAAGGATAGAAGACAATCTGATTATTTGTTGAAAATTGTTAAATCAATTACTTGAAATATTTTCAAAAAACGTTATCTATTTTAAAAATTTCCCCAGTTTTTCAATTCCTCTTCTGACCATAATTGAGGGAAAAATATTCTGCGTTGAAAGGAAGGATGTAAATATTTTTGCCAATCGCTTCCACCAGTGGCAGGCTTCATTTCTCCCTTAAAATTAAGGTAATGCTCGGCTGTTTTTAAGTGAGAGAGTGGCCAAACAACGTTATAGGTATGGTCAAATTCACGCAAAGCATTTTTAAACTCTAAATAACCAACCTCATTTTCCGAAAAATCAAGAAAGCGACATAAAACGTTTTGAGTTTTCATTCGCATGGCCAAGCCCTTTAGCTCATCAATATATTTATCTTCAAATTGTTTTAATGTTTGCGTCTTTTTCCCTGTCTTCCGATCAAGCCCAGCATCTTTCCAATATAATTCATCAAACAATTGATCCAAATTTGCATCGACCGGCAACTTCCCTTTTACTCTTGTATTAACTAAATTATGAAGGTCGGTACACATAATTTCTACTACTCTAAATTGATTTGACTGCAAACCGCTTGCAGGAGCCAAGGACAATCGAAAATCATTGTACTGATCGTAATCCATGCCTTCACGCATCACACCAAATGATTGGGTAAGCACACTTGCATAACGATTGACACGTTCAATTTTTGTTTTAAAAAACTCAATTTCTTTTTTATCAGCATCTACAACTTGTTTCAGTTCATGTACAATCAACTTCAGCAACAATTCCGTTACTTGATGATACATAATAAAAATGGGCTCGTCTGGATAATCGGTGCGAGGACGCTGCAGGGAAAGGAGGGTTTCCAACTGAATATAATCCCAATAATTAACTGGTTTGGAATATGAAAAACCTTTGAGAAAAGCACCCGCATCTTGACCAAGTGCGTTATACTTTTCATTAATTTTCTTTAACGTTTCAAGTTGATCGGGCTTTATGTCGCTCATAGTCTGTTTTATGAAGTGACAAAGTACGGAAATAGAACGACTGTATAAAAGGTATAATTCTAAGAATTCTATTAATTAAAAAAATTATTTAGCGAAGTTCAATGTACCAATTAAACCTGCTACCGCACTGATATCCATTTTTATAGATCCAAACAAAATTTCCCCTTGCAAGCGAATGGGAACATGGTTCATGTCGTCGCTAACCCATAATGTAAGATCTTCTTCTCTTTTAAAAACACGTCCTTTTTGAATAACGGGACAAAATTTCAGACAATTTATTTTACCTAGATCGGAATTAACAATTTCTTTACCCAAGTATTTAATTTTCAAATTCCAAATTTCATCATCCACAAAAGTTGGGACAGCGTAGGTATCCCCTTTCTTTGCGGCACTAAAGTCAATAGTTCTCGCATAATAAAAAGCGGAATACATGTCTTGGATATAATTGGGAACATCAATTGACTTTCCATTGGAATTTACCTTTCCATTTACATGGTCATAATATTGATTCTGAATAATTTTATATCCGCCCTCATCTACTCTGCGCAAAAACAACCAGGGCATCAATGCTTCCTCATCGATGTATGATTCATAACGGTCGCGCACTTTAAAAACCCAATCGAAAGCCCCTGCCGAAGTTCCTGTTCCAATAACATGTAAGGTTTGTCGACCATTAATTTCTTTTGAAGTGTTATCTACGCTCATTACGGCAATACCAGCATTAACGGCACCGTAGTGAATTCGATAAGTTAACTTTTCTCCTTTTTTGAAGGCATTGTTGGACTTTATTCGATATGTAACTGGAATATCTTGGCTAATACCACATAGAGAGATACTACAACAAAGACATAAAACTACTAATAGGCGTGTCATTAATTCAAGAGTTTAGCTGAAACAACCAAAGCGCATGCCAAATTTGGATCAAATTAAAAATAACACTCTTTTATATTACAATATTTACAATCCTATTAATTACCACAATAACCTTTTTAGGTATTCTTCCTTCCAACCACTTTTGAATTTCAGCACTTGAAAGAATAATTTTCTCTACGTCAGCAGGAGAAAGATTAGTAGCAAGTGGGATGTTGAAACGTACCTTTCCATTTATTTGAACTGGGTATACAAAATTATCATCCTCCAGATATTTTTCATTAATCAAAGGGAATTGTTCCTGCGTGACACTTTTATTATTTCCAAGAATTTCCCAAAGCTCCTCGGAGATATGTGGTGCAAAAGGAGAAAGTGCAATAACCAATGGTTCAAGTATAACTCGCTTATACGATTTCAATTCCATCAATTCATTGACACAAATCATAAACTGACTTACACAGGTATTGAAAGCATAACGATCTATATCTTCTTTTATTTTTTTTAATGTGCGATTTAATAATTTTAACTCTGAATTTGTTGCTGCTTCATTCGAAACACGAAGATTTCCCGCATCGTCAAAAAACAAACGCCAAAATCTTTTCAAAAACCCATACACTCCCGTAATTCCATTTGTATTCCAGGGCTTATGTTGTTCAATTGGACCAAGAAACATTTCGTAAAGGCGAAGTGTATCGGCACCATATTGTTCGCAAATTACATCCGGCGTGACAACATTATATTTTGATTTCGACATTTTTTCAACTTCGCTTCCACAAATATATTTCCCATCTTCTAAAACAAACTCAGCGGAAAAAAGATTTTCAAAAGAACTGTTTTTCAATTCTCTAAATGCTGGTATATTTAACTCATCATTAACAACAATTGAAACATCAACGTGTATAGACTGGGTGTCATAGTTTGACTTTAATCCATACGATACATATTTATTTTCTCCTTTTACACGATACATAAAATTACTTCGACCTTGAATCATCCCTTGATTAATCAACTTCTGAGCTGGTTCAAGAACTGAGATTTTTCCAATGTCGTAAAGAAATTTTGTCCAAAAACGCACATACAACAAATGACCCGTTGCATGCTCAGCGCCGCCCATATACAAATCAACATTCTTCCAATAGCTCACCGCTTCCTTCGAAACTAATTCTGTTTCGTTGTTCGAATCCATATAGCGTAAAAAATACCAAGAACTTCCTGCCCAACCTGGCATGGTAGTAAACTCATAATCATATTTCCCCTTATACTTCCAATCCTTGGCTCTTGCCAATGGAGGATCTCCGCTTTCTGTTGGAAGAAATTTTTCTATTGCTGGCAGCACTAAAGGCAAATCGCTTTCATCTAAAGCACAGGGAATTCCGTCTTTATAATAAATAGGAATTGGTTCGCCCCAATAACGCTGGCGACCAAATGCGGCATCGCGTAAACGGTAATTTATTTTTCCTTTTCCTATACCAATTTTTTCAATTTCAGCAATTGATCTTTTCACAGCTTCTTTTATATCAAGTCCGTTCAAAAAATCGGAATTAATACATTGCCCTACTTTTGCTTCATATGCTTCGTTTTGAATATTTCCCCCACTCACAACTTCCTGAATAGGCAAATTGAAATGTTTTGCAAAAACATAATCGCGTGAATCGTGAGCAGGAACAGCCATCACCGCACCAGTACCATAGCTAGCTAGCACGTAATCTCCAATCCAAACTGGAATTTTTTTATTGGTAAAAGGATGAATGACATAAGCACCTGTAAATTGTCCAGTAATCTTTTTCACATCAGCAATGCGCTCACGCTCGCTTCTGTTTTTTGCAGCAGTAACATAATTATCAACAGGTAATTTATATTCTTGCGTTGTTATTTTTGAAACTAATTCATGTTCGGGCGCAAGCGTTACAAATGTCACTCCAAAAATTGTATCAGGTCTTGTTGTAAAAACTTCTATTTGATAGTTGTCCGAATGAACTCCTTCAGAAGATTCAGAAATTTGAAATTTAAGTGATGTTCCTTCAGAACGTCCAATCCAATTTCGCTGTGACTCCTTCATTGATTCTGACCAATCAAGAGCATCAAGATCGTTGAGTAAACGATCAGCATAAGCAGTAATTCGCATACTCCATTGTGGCATACGTTTACGTTCAACCGGATAACCTCCGCGTTCAGAAACTCCGTCTTTAACTTCATCATTTGCTAAAACACAACCCAAAGCTGGACACCAGTTTACATTTGCTTCGCCTAAATATGCTAAACGAAAATGCATCAGCACATCACTCTTTTCCTTTTCTGAAAAACTTGCCCATTGTGCTGATGAAAATGATTTTAACTCTATTTCGTTTCCATATTTGTTTTCTAATTCCGACGTATTCGATGCAAAACCTTCGGTTTCAAATATTAAAATCAAAGAATCTATAGCTTCAGCCCTTTGGGTTTTGTAATTATACCACGATTTAAAAATTTGGAGAAAAATCGATTGCGTCCATTTATAATAAGACGGGTCGTGCGTTTGAATTTTTCTTTCCCAATCGAACGAAAATCCAATTCTATTCATTTGCTCAATGTAACGAGCAATATTTTCTTTGGTAGTTTTTTCAGGGTGCTGTCCAGTTTGTATGGCGTATTGTTCAGCAGGCAGTCCGAAAGAATCAAAACCCATTGGATGCAACACATTAAATCCCGCAAGTCGTTTGTAACGAGCAATAATATCAGAAGCGATGTATCCTAGCGGATGACCTACATGCAAACCCGCACCAGAAGGATAAGGAAACATATCTAGAACATAAAATTTTGGCTTCTCCCTATTTATAGCCACGCGATTAGTGTTCCTGTCCACCCAGATTTTCTGCCACTTCCTCTCTATATCGTTGAATTTATATTCCATTGTTGTAAATATCAGCTTTATTGTTGGCGAAATTAAGTAAAAGTGTCCGATAGTTATCGAGCACTTTTTTGTATTTTCGCAGCTGCTATGTCAGAAGGAACTCCCCGCCGCCGTTTTCTAACATCTTCCGTTACGATCGTTGTTAGCGTTTCGCTAGTATTAATAATGATGGGGCTATTGGGAGTGTTGGTGTTGAAAGCAAGGGATGTGGCAACGTATGTTAAAGAAAACATCAAAATAACCGCTTTTTTAGATCAAGATTCCAAAGACGTTGATGTCATTGCCTTGCAAAAGTCGATTGATGCTGAACCGTGGCGCCGCAGCACTGAATTTGTAAGCAAAGAAGACGCTGCTAAAAAACTTCAAGAAGACTTAGGAGAAGACTTTGTACGCACACTCGGATTTAATCCGCTACAACCTTCGATAGAAATATTTCTTAAAGCTGACTATGCCAATAACGACAGTATAAAATGGATTGAAAAAAATTTACGAGAAGATTCAAGAATAAAAGATGTTTACTATCAAAAAGATATGGTGAGTGCAGTAAATGAACGAATGGGGTCTATTAGTTTAGTCATCCTTATTTTCAGTGGTGTGCTTTTATTTATTGCCGTAGGATTAATATTTAACACCATTCGTCTTTCTATTTATTCCCAACGATTTCTTATTCGTACAATGAATCTTGTTGGTGCAACACAACGTTTTATTCGACGTCCATTTGTTACCAAAGGAATTTTAAATGGAATTTTAGGAGCTCTTATTGCTATCGTAATTACAACAGGCATTGTTTTAATGTTAGACAAGAATTTTCAAGAACTTGATTTAATTAAAGTAGCAGATGTTGAGACGCTGGCCATTCTTTGTCTGATGCAGATTGTTTTGGGCATAATAATTACTTGGATCAGTACGGCCTTCGCGGTAAGGAAATTCATTCGCCAAGGGACCGATGCACTTTACACAAACTAAATCTATTATCTTTACAAAATGGCAAATAAAATTGATATAAAGAAAAAATCGTCACTGACTGACAAGAAAACTGACAAAACATATATTGCAAACAACAACACCTTTGCATTTGGGAAAGAAAATTATCTTTTTATTAGTATTGGTGTTTGCGTTTTAGCTGTAGGATATATGCTGATGATTGGTGGAGGTGCGAAAACGCCAGATACATTTAATCCTGAAATTTTTAGTACACGACGCGTTACTGTTGCGCCCATAACACTACTCATTGGCTTCGGAATTGTGCTTTATGGCATTATGCGAAAGCCTAAATCGCAGGTATAAATTTTTACCCAAATTACGAATCGGGTAAAATGAATTATTTTCAGGTTCGATTTTAACATTAAATTTTTTCTTGCCAAAACTTGTAATGTATAAATTCGTGTTGATTTAGTAATTCACCAATCTTTTATGAACGTTCTCCAAAGCATCATTCTTGCCATCATTGAAGGCCTCACAGAGTTTCTACCCATTTCCTCAACAGGACACATGATTATTGCTTCTTCAATAATGGGTATTGCGCAAGATGATTTTGTAAAAACATTTACTGTTGCAATTCAACTGGGTGCAATTTTTTCTGTTGTTGCATTGTATTGGAAAAAATTCATAGATTTTTCGGATTACCGTTTCTATTTAAAATTACTCATCGCAATTATTCCAGCTTTAATAATTGGGAAATTATTAAATGATTTTATTGATGAAAAACTAGGAAACCCCTTGTTTATTGCAAGTTCGCTTTTGATTGGGGGTATTTTATTTTTATTCGTTGACCAATTATTTAACAAGACGGCAATAAAAGAAGAAAAAGATATCAGTTTTTTAAAGGCCTTTTTTATTGGTTGTTGGCAAGCGCTTGCCGCACTACTCCCTGGCCTTAGCAGAAGTGGTGCAACCATCATTGGTGGAATGCAACAGCGATTAAGCAGAGAACTTGCAGCGGAGTTTTCATTCTTTCTTGCTGTACCAACCATGTTAGCGGCCACAGCATACAAACTTCTTACGTTTTATAAAAAGAATGGTGGATTTTCTTCGAACGAAATTCAGTTATTAGCAATTGGAAATATAGTGGCATTTGTGGTTGCTATTTTTGCGATAAAAATATTTATAGGAATTGTAAAAAAATACGGATTTAAGATTTGGGGCTACTACCGTATTGCACTTGGAATTCTTGTTTTCGTTATCCATTATTACATTCATCCACTCATCGTATTTTGATTCCAGCAATCCCTCAATCAGAATTTGTAGAAGGTAAAGTTCTGCTCATTGACAAACCTCTGAATTGGACATCATTTGATGCGGTTAATAAAGTACGATGGCAACTTAAACAGCATTTAAAGCAAAAACTTAAAGTTGGTCACGCCGGCACATTAGATCCACTTGCAACTGGTTTATTAATAATATGCACTGGTAAGTTTACCAAACGCATTGATGAATTTCAAGGTCAAGAAAAAGAATATACAGGTACATTTATTATTGGTGCCACTACCCCTTCATCTGATTTGGAACACGAAATCGATTTCCATTTTCCGATTGAGCACATTACTGATGAGTTGATTCATAATACCACAAAACAATTTACAGGAACCATTGATCAATCGCCTCCTCTTTTTTCTGCAGTTAAAGTCAACGGTAAGCGAGCATATAAATTAGCACGAGCTGGAGATGCTACCGTTCTACCAACAAGAAAAGTTGAGATTCGAGAATTTGAAATATGTGAAATTCAGAAAGTGGGTAATTTAATTACTGTAAAATTTCGCGTAGCGTGTAGTAAAGGAACGTACATCAGATCACTGGCAAGAGATTTTGGTACTGCGCTAAATTCAGGAGCTCACCTTGGTTCGCTTCGTAGAACAAGAATAGGAACATTTAGCATTGACGCGGCTTTCTCCATTGAAGATTTTGTAAAGACAATTACTTAATTGTCTAAAACTTTAGCAATGCTTGAAAAACAAAATTTCGAGGCGCTTGCACATCAGCAGGTCGAGAAGTGTATTCACGATTCAAAATATTATTGGTAATCAAGGAAATTCGGGTTCGTTCAGTTAACTGAAAAATTATTCTAGTGTCAAAAACTAAGTCGCCCTTTTGAAAGCGATCACGATAGGCCTTGATGCCTGGCAGTGCTTGCTCAAAAAACTTGTCTATATTTTCCATTCGTGAGTTGTAACGCATACTTACACCAAAAGAAAATTTCTTATACGTTGCCTCGCAATCAAATTTTGCAATGTGACGATAACGATATTTCAAAATATTTTCAGTGGAGGTTTGAAAAAGTGTGTCTTTAGCAGGATTCCATCTTAATGAAACTGGGTCAATGTAGGTGTATCCTGCAAGCAACATCAAACCAACTTTTCCAACTTTCCCTTCGCCCATAACAGAAAAATCAAGTCCTCTAATTCTTGTACTCCCAATATTAATTGATTTGAATCCTAATCCAAAAAGTGGATCGATCATGGGATTTCCATATTGACCGAAAGTAAATTCCATCATATCGGAATATTGCATCCAATAAATTGAAGCATCTGCATATCCCTTCCAATTGTTTCCGATTCGAACACCTTGTTTAATTCCAATTTCAGCAGATTGCCCTGACTCTGGTTTCAAATTGGGATTAGGGTATACTTCTAAACCTGCTGCTGCGGTTCTGATATGTTTTTCAGCAATAGCAGGAAAACGATATCCTTGTCCGTATGACACACGTAAAAATGTAGCTTCTCCAACTCTATAAGTAAGTCCAGCGCGAAGTACAGGACGAAAAGGAAGCGTCATTAAAGTGTCTGTATTCTTTAATTTCACAGAATACTCTGAGGCAATTGAATCTCCTCTAAAATATTCTGCCCGCACTCCAATCGTAACAAACAATCGACTTGAAAATTTTCTATCGCATTGAACATACGCAGCAATATTTTCAGCTGTGTGAGACAGATAAAGATCAGAATTAACTTTGGAATGGGTCCACAAAAGACCAGAGGTGAAATTGAATCCATTCTTAAACCTATGCTGGAACTGGTATTCGCCGTAATATAAATCAGCAAGTGAACCTTGTTTTGTATCATTCATATTATTCGTTCGAAAGAAACGAGTTCGAATAGAATGTTTACTCCCTTTCGGTCCAAAATAATTAATGTACGGGTCAATATTAAAACGATTGTTTTTATAATTTTGGGTTGTACTGTCGGATGGTATATATGCGAGTTGGTCGTTGTACCAAATAATAAATAATCCGCCTCGTGTAGTCATCATGTTTGTGTTTACACCGACATTCAACCCTGGTATTTTTTTGAATCGATAACGCAAATTCATATTCATTCGTTCGCGTTGTTCTGTTTCCAAATAACGATAGCCAGCATCAGAAAAAACATGCCCTCCTAAGACTAAGTCTAAATTTCCTATTTGTCGAGCATGCGAAAAATTAACGCCACTAAAGGTTGGGTTAGCATTTGGCCACCACTTCAATTCCTTTCGTTGGGGAGCATCATAAAATCCTGAAAACATTGTGATTGTTGTAACAGGTTTGTCGGTGGGATACGCTGTTCTAAAATGAATGACTCCGTTTAATGCAGAGGAACCAAATAATGTAGAAGACGCACCTTTCATGACTTCCACCTGCGATACATTTTCTATTGGTAAATAATTCCATTTTATGTCTCCCGCATCTCCCGAAAGCAATGGCATATCATCAACAACCATCAACACACGAGAACCTGCTCCGTAACTATATCCACTACCACCGCGAATATTTGCTTGCCCATCTGTCATAGAAACACCGGGCACTTGGTCCATAACAGTTTCGAGATTGGCTGTACATTTATTTTCAATCAGTTTTGGACGAATGACTTCGATAGAAACAGGCACCTCAAATATATTTTGCGCATATCGACTAGAAGAAACAACAACAATACTGAGTTGTTTGGAGCTCCCGACCATTCTCAAATCATAACGAATTGTTTTCCCAGCTTCAGTGCTTAACACTACCGAGTCAGCATGGTATCCTGAATAATTAAACCTAAGTTTTACCGTACCTGCAGGAACAGGCAGCGTATAAAATCCATTTAAATCAGTAACAGCCCCGCCTCCTGAAGCAATCCGAACAACAGCGCCAACAAGAATTTCTCCATTAAGACTATCACGAATAGTTCCACTCACAAACGCCTGCTGTGCTTGAATCGTTACTGTGAAAAATAAAAAAAATGTAAGGAAATTAAAAAAGAATTTATTTATTGACATACTTTTATAATTTTGTTGAAATTACAATTTTATATAAAATAATTTTTAGACCTATTTTCAGGTTACAATGTAAGAGAAAAAAATTGTAGGTGCAAAATGAATTTCGACGAAAGAGTGTACCAGGTCGCTCTTACTATGCTTCCGGGCATAGGGCCTGTATCAGCTAAAAGGCTGATTTCCTATTGTGGCAGTGCAGAAAATGTTTTTCTTGAAAAGAAGAAACAACTGTTGAAAATACCTCACATAGGTGAGGCAATTGCGAGCACCTTAAAAAATAAGGGAATTTTAAAGCGTGCGGAAGCAGAAGTAAAATTTGCAGAAAAAAATGAAATTCAACTACTTTTTTATACCGATGCTGCCTATCCTAACCGATTAAAACAATGTTATGATAGTCCTGCAATACTTTTTTTTCAAGGGAATTCTCCGCTTGACTCCAAACATATTGTGAGTATAGTGGGTACTCGAAAAATGACAAAATATGGAGAAGGGTTAATTGAAAAATTAATTGCGGACTTTGCCTCAAAAGAAATTCTCATTGTTAGTGGACTCGCCTATGGCGTTGACATTTGTGCGCACCGAACAGCATTGGATTACGGATTAAAAACAGTTGGAGTACTTGCGCACGGTTTAGATGCGATGTATCCTGCTTCACATAAATCAATCGCAAAGAAAATGATCTCGCAAGGGGGGTTACTAACTGATTTTCCAAGTGGAACAAAACCTGAACCTGAAAACTTTCCGATGAGGAATAGAATTGTCGCTGGACTTTGTGATGCAACAATTGTAATTGAATCTGGTGAAAGTGGTGGCTCAATGATAACAGCAGAATTTGCAAATAATTACAACCGAGATGTATTTGCTTTTCCTGGTAGAGTTGGAGACACCTACTCGGCTGGATGCCATAAGTTGATTAAAAAAAATAAAGCAGCGTTGGTCGAATCTGCTGCTGACATCTTATTTTATTTGGGATGGGATGAAATTAGTTCAAAAGAAAAAACTGCTAAACAAGCAGAGCTGTTGTTGCCTTTAAATCCAAATGAGGAAATTGTTGTGAGCGCATTGCGTGATCATGGAAACGTTTACATTGATGAAATTTGCTCAGCAAGTGGTTATGCAATGGGAAAAGTTTCTGCGATATTGTTGACGTTGGAATTTTCGGGAGTGGTAAAATCATTGCCGGGGAAATTTTACCGGCTACAATAAAAAAGTGTATATTTATTTAATCTGTTTTGAGTTGCTATTGGTGAATTTTTAATGCACTTTAATTTTTGCAGCAACACCTTTTGCTTTAGCAACTAATAATTTCACATCTGTCCCAACTTTATCCCAAGCAAGCGCAACCGCCATTCTCCGATAGGGACGAGTAACAGGTTTTCCAAAAATTTTTACATCTGTATTTTTTTCACTTAGCGCTTCTGTTAATCCTGAAATTACAGGAACTCCTTCTTCAGATGCGAGCACCACCGCACTAGCTCCCGCGCGTTGTAATGCAAGATCAGGAATTGGTAATCCGAGTATGGCACGCAAATGCAATTCAAATTCATTCAATGGCAAAACTTTCGCGAGCGTCACCATTCCCGTGTCGTGTGGACGAGGAGAAAGTTCGGAAAAATAAACTCCTTCGTCAGCAAGAAAAAATTCCACTCCCCACAATCCTGCTCCTCCTAAAGCATTTGTAACTTTTTCTGCCATCTGCTCTGCTTCACGAATGTATTTTTCTTCCATCGGATGAGGCATCCAACTTTCCTGATAATCACCACGCTCTTGTCGATGGCCAATTGGTGGACAAAATAAAGTTGGTCCCGATTTTTGTGAAATGGTTAGTAATGTAATTTCAGAATTGAATTTCACAAATGCCTCTACAATAACTTCTATTAAATCGCCTCGACTTCCAGACAATGCATAGTTCCATGCCTTTTCCACATCGTCGCTGGATTTAATAACGCTTTGCCCTTTTCCAGAAGAAGACATTAAGGGTTTAACCACACAAGGAATTCCGATAGCATCAACAGCAGCTTTAAATTCTTCCAACGTTGTTGCATAAGAATATTTTGCTGTTCGTAAGCCTAATTCCTTTGCGGCAAGATCACGAATTGCTTTTCGGTTCATGGTGAAATTTGCAGCGCGTGCACTTGGAACAACTTGAATTCCTTGTTGTTCATAATCATAAAATCGTTCCGTGCGAATGGCTTCTATTTCCGGAACAATTAAATCGGGATGATGTTTAGCTACAATAGCATCAAGTGCGGCTCCATTTAACATATTAATGACTTCGCTTTCATCCGCAACTTGTTGAGCAGGAGCGTTGTTGTAAGAATCAACTGCAATTACATATTGGCCGAGACGTTTTGCGGCAATAGTAAACTCTTTGCCAAGTTCACCTGAACCAAGTAACATTATTTTCATTTGCGAAAATTATCAATTGGCTACGAATATACAAATTAGTGATTGAGGAAATTAGTATAAATCAATTGTTTAACGATTGTAAAGAAAATTTTAAAACAGCCCTGTTTGCTTGAAAAGCACAGCTGCAGGAGGAATTAGCGGAAAGGAAGAGAAGAGTTTTTAAAAACTGCAATTTCTCTGCTTCTAATCTTTAACTTTACAAAATATAAATTTCAAAATTTTTCTATGTACGGCGAATTAAAAAACTTTCTTGAAACAGAATTAAAATCGATTGAAGAAGCAGGGCTTTTCAAACGTGAACGTGTGATTACAACTTCACAAGGTCCAATTGTAAAAGTGAATGGTAAGGAAGTAATTGTTTTTTGTTCGAATAATTATTTAGGGCTTTCTTCGAATGCAAAAATCATTGCTGCTGCAGCTAAAGCAATGGAAAGTCATGGCTACGGATTGGCATCGGTAAGATTTATTTGCGGTACACAAGACATACACAAAACATTAGAAAAAAAGATTGCTGAATTTCATAAGACAGAAGACACTATTTTATATGCTGCTTGCTTTGACGCGAACGGTGGTGTATTTGAACCCTTGTTCGGAGAGAACGATGCAATTATTTCGGATGAATTAAATCACGCCTCCATTATTGACGGTGTTCGTTTGTGTAAAGCGCAACGTTTCCGTTACAAGAATTGCGATATGGTAGATTTAGAAGAACAATTAAAAGCTGCCTCGAATTGTCGATTTAAAATTATAGTAACAGATGGCGTTTTTTCAATGGATGGATTTGTTGCACCAATAAATAAAATTTGTGATTTAGCTGATAAATATAATGCATTGGTAATGGTTGACGAATGTCATGCAACAGGATTCATTGGTAAAACAGGGCGAGGAAGTATTGAAGCAGGAAATTCTATGGGTCGAGTAGATATTATCACTGGTACTTTAGGAAAAGCGTTGGGTGGAGCGATGGGTGGATTTACAACGGGAAAAAAAGAAATTATTGAAATGTTGCGCCAACGATCTCGTCCATATTTATTTTCAAATTCATTAGCACCTGCAATCGTAGGTGCTTCGATTGCAGTGTTTGATATGTTAAGCGAAACAACTGCATTGCGTGATAAACTAGAATGGAATGTAAATTACTTCAAAGAAGGGTTGAAAAAGTCTGGATTGGAATTCAAACAAGGAGAATCTGCAATTGTTCCGGTGATGTTGTACGATGCGAAATTGGCACAAACATTTGCCGCAAAATTATTGGAAGAAGGAATTTATGTTATTGGATTTTTCTATCCTGTAGTTGCAAAAGGTCAAGCACGAATACGAGTTCAATTAAGTGCCGCACATGAACAAACTCATTTAGATAAAGCAATTGCGGCGTTTACTAAAGTGGGCAAAGAGTTAGGCGTTATAAAATAAATTACTCTCTAATTATTTTTACAATAGCTCTTTTTTCATTCGCACTTAATCGTAAAAAGTAAAGGCCTTTAGAAAGTTGCAATTTGCTTACGTCTATCTCTAATTGATGTTGGCCAGCAAGTTGGTTTTTTTCTACCAACAGTAAAATTTCTCTCCCTAGAACATCAACAAGAGTTAGGCTTACTTCTGTTTTTTCTGTGATTGTATAATTCACTTGCAGAACATCTGAAAATGGATTAGGAAAAACGTTTAATGCAAACGAATTTGTTTGCTCTAAAACACCTGTTGAAAGCTGCGTACAATTCCAAGTAGAGGTAAAACCGCTATTATTTACAAATGGATCTGAAATAAAACGAAGCGTGATTGCAGTGTCTGTAGAAGTAATGATTCCCGGGGAATTTGTTCCGGTATAAGAACCTATTAACGGACTAGCAGCACTAGCGCCATCATAAATAAAGAGGGAATCAAAATTTGTTTCAAGATTAAAACTTGTAAAACTAATTGTTACCGTTAGTGCGTTTGTGGGCCCAATCATATAAGTATAATTTTCGTTTCCACTATATGGATTTGTTGGTCCTCCGGTATCATCAAAAGTTCCGCTACAATTAAAATCGGAATACTGGCAATTGGGTGTCGTGAAACTAGGTCCTAAAGTTTGAGTTGAACCATCGAAAATTCTCCAATAATAAGTTGTGTTCGGCTGAAATTTCAAAAAACTAGTGCAAGAAGGGAAATCGCAGAAGCCCCCCGGACAAACAACGCTTGTTAAATTTGGAATATTTTTAGTGAAGTAAGTTGCGAAGTTGGGGCTTGTAGAAACATCAATACGCCAAGACGGCCCTGCATTTGTCCAATTTAGAACTGCTCCTATATTCGGACAGTTTAATGAAGTAACGGAAAGATTTGCAGGGATATTTGAAGTAGCATTGCTCGTCCATGTAGCATTCCATCCAACAGCTGTTGTAGCACAATCACTTCTGAATTCAAGTGTGAGAGAACCTCCAGTAGAAATAATTGTGCCTGGTGAATTTGTTCCAGTGTAATAACCTATTAATGGAGAATTAACTGAACTACCATTGTATATATATAAATAGTCCCAGGTATTTTCTACGTTGAAGGAATTAAATGTAAGCGTAACAGAAGTCGCTGCACTTGGCGCAATTGTCCAAACAGATCTTTCATCATTTAAATAATTTCCACTTGCTCCACCTGAATCATATATGGTACCTGATGAAGTTGTATAATTAATGACGGTTGGATTCGGATTTATTAATTTGTAATAATAATTCCAATCCCAGTTTGGTCCAGGATCGGTATGTGATTGATTTGGGTAATGTTGGTGTCCTTTTATTTTAGCACAAGAACCGGGAATACTAGACACATTATAATTAGTAGTATTTGCCCATGGCCACCAGGCAACCCTTTTCGGATTAATTCCATACCCACTCCCTACTATATCAACACATAAAGCCGCGCTTGCCGTATACATTGCAATAGTGTACCAACCCGTTTGTGAAGAATAACCCTCATGCTCAATTCCAATAGTGTAGGGATTTTCAGTTCCAACATGCCATGCCTTATCAACTTCATAAACCATTTGTGTTATTTGTCCATCACTAGAACGTATAACATAATGAGCAGAAACGCCGGCTGCACAATTATTAAACCAAGAAATACATCCCGCATAACTTCCTTCAACATCATGAATTGTTACAGCTGAAATCGACGTTGTTCTTCCATTTGAATGGTTACAACTTGGTGCTGCATCCCAAAGGGCTGGTGGATAATCAGGTGATTGAACATCAGGATTATTATTTCCAATACGAAATTCATTCCCGTTTTTATCTTTAATTTCATTACTGGATACCGTAATAGCGTTAGCGCTTAGAATTTTATAATTATCGCCGAAGAAGATTTCTAAATTTAGATTAGGATTAGGAAAATTATAAAGTGTTTGATAATTCGTGTTATTCATAAAAATAAAAACACCATAAAGCTGGGTATTCATTGCAAACTTTTGAGTCTGCGATTCGGTTGGTAATTCACTCATGGAAATCAATACAGAAGCCATACGATTTATAAGCCGGGCGTTTTTTTTATTTTTCTTAAACTCATTATCTAGCTTTGCGTATGCTTTTGCATATGCAAGAATATTTATTTCAGGATCTTCTAAAATTTGCTGAACTGAGTAGCCTGAAAGGATTGAAATTTTTTCAAGATTATTATTAAAATATTTTTTTCCATCAAGAATTAATCCCATTACGCCATAAGCTTTAGGCATACCAATGCAACTGCCTGCTTCATCTGCTGTATGAGTTAGATGATTAAAATGAGTAGAAGTAAAAGCAACGGCCTCTAAAACCCCACGTGGAACAGTTGGGAATTGAATATAGGCGTTTTCAAAAAAAGTAATATACGGATTAGGAACTTCTGTATTAGGGTTTGCAAAAGAGCGACAGAAGAAGAATAAACAGAAGACAACAAAAAACTTTGTTTTCATATTTTAAATTTATAAACCCTAAATTTAAATCAAAATAAAATAACAGAAGTTAAATTGATGTTAGTTTTTTGGAATAAAATAATAATGGTTAAAATTTAATATTAATTTTAATTCAAACAATCGTTGAAAGGGCCAAAAAGCTGTCTTTCAGTGTATATAATGCTGTAATACGTCATAATAACATAGAATTTAAACAATTTATTTGCCTATAAGTTTGTCAGGACAAATTTTGTGTTTATCTTCGCACCCCCGTAATAGGGAACAATACTGCATTAACGGAACTATTGAACTGAAAATCAAGTGGATACATTAACCTACAAAACAAAATCAGCCAACAAAGCAACTGCTACAAAAAGCTGGTTATTAGTTGACGCCGAAAACGAAACCGTTGGACGACTTGCTAGCAAGGTTGCATATTTGGTTCGCGGAAAACACAAAACAGCTTATACACCACACGTTGATTGCGGCGATAATGTCGTAATTATTAATGCGGAAAAGGTTCGTTTTAGTGGCAAAAAAATGGACGAGAAAGTTTACACTCGTTACACTGGATACCCTGGTGGACAACGTTTTGCTACACCAAAAATGCTTTTGGCTAAAACCCCTGAGCGCTTACTTGAACACGCAATTGGTAGAATGTTGCCAAAAACACGTTTAGGTGATCGCCTTCGTCGCAATGTTTTTATTTACGCTGGTGTAGCACATGAACAAGAAGCACAGAATCCTCAAAAAATAGATCTTAAAAAAATTAAAGAGCGCCCATAATGGAAGTCATCAATAAACTTGGCCGACGCAAAACTGCAATCGCACGTATTTATATGGAGCGAGGAAAAGGCACAATCACAATTAATAATCGTGATTATAAAGAATACTTCCCAACAGAAGTACTTCAGAATAAAGTAACACAATCATTAAGACTGACTAACAATGATGGCCAGTGGGATATTAAAGTAAACGTAGAGGGTGGTGGAGTAACTGGTCAAGCTGAGGCTATTCGACTTGCTATTTCTCGTGCACTTGTTGAAGTTGATGCTGAGCACAAACCGAAACTTCGTGCGGAAGGATTAATGACACGTGACCCACGTATGGTTGAACGTAAAAAGTTCGGTCGCCGCAAAGCTCGTCGTCGTTTCCAATTCAGCAAACGTTAATCCTTTTCGATTTTTACACAATCATATTATAAAAGTACATGTCAAGAACATCTTTCAACGAATTACTCGAATCTGGCGCTCATTTTGGTCACTTAAAACGTAAGTGGAATCCTGCAATGGCTCCTTACATCTTCACAGAGAAGAATGGCATTCATATTATTGACCTCAATAAGACTGTTGCTAAAATTGAAGAAGCTTGCACAGCAATCAAATCAATTACTCGCTCAGGCAAAAAAATTCTTTTTGTTGCAACTAAAAAACAAGCCAAAGACATTGTAGCTGAACGTGTAAAAGCTGTTGGCATGCCTTATGTAACAGAACGTTGGCCAGGTGGAATGCTTACCAACTTCGCTACAATTCGTAAAGCAGTTCGTAAAATGGGAAGTATTGATAAAATGGCTATCGATGGTACTTTCGATAATCTTTCCAAAAAAGAAAAACTCATGCTTTCTCGTGAACGCGCGAAACTTGAACATAACCTTGGCTCAATTGCTGACCTTACTCGACTTCCAGCCGCAATTTTTATTATTGACGTAGTAAAAGAACACATTGCTGTTGCTGAAGCGAAGCGTTTGGGTATTCCAACTTTTGCCATCGTTGACACAAATGGCGATCCGAATAAAGTAGGCCATGCTATTCCTGCGAATGATGACGCTTCTACATCTATAAAATTAATAATGGACATCATTTGCAAAGCAATTGCAGAAGGTCTCGATGAAAGAAAAGTTGACAAAGACAAGGCGGAAGATGAAAAAGAAGAGTTGACAGATGAGCAACGCACCGCACGTTTACTTGCTGAAGAAGAAGAAGAACACGGTGGCGCAAGACAACCAGGCGCAAAGCGTAAAACAGTTGGAGCAAGCGCACAAGGAAAACCAGGAACACAAGGAAAACCAGGAACACAAGGTAAACCAGCACAAGGAAAACCAGGAACACAAGGTTCCCAAGGCCGTGGTGGTCCAAAAGGTGGTGGTGGTGGAAATACCGGTGGCCCACGTCGCCCAACCCGTTAGTAATTAAAAATTAAATTCATTTTATTCCCATGAATATGTCTGTTACGATAACTGCATCGGACGTTAACAAGCTTCGCACTATAACTGGTGCAGGCATGATGGACTGCAAAAAAGCACTCGTTGAATCGAATGGCGATTTTGAAAATGCAATAGATATTCTCCGCAAAAAAGGACAAAAAGTTGCTGCTAATCGTAGTGACCGAGATGCAAAAGAAGGAAGAATCGTTGCGTTAACAAATGGCCAGTTTGGCATTGTTATCGCTTTAAATAGTGAAACAGATTTTGTTGCTATCAATGAGGATTTTAAAAATACAACAGATGCATTTGCAAAAATTGCACTCGAAAAAGCACCTGCAGATCATGCTACATTGCTTTCTCTTCAATATGAAGGAATGACAATTGGCGAAAAAGTAATTGAGATGGTTGGTAGAATAGGTGAAAAAATTGAACTTGCTAAATACGAACAACTTTCCGCTTCATCTGTTATTTCTTATAACCATCCTGGTAACAAATTAGCATGCATTGTTGGTTTCAACAAAGTTGTTTCGGATGAACTTGGTAGAAATGTTGCAATGCAAGTTGCAGCAATGGCTCCGGTTGCAGTTGACAAAGATGATGTAGATACTACAATGCTTGAACGGGAACTTGATATTGCTCGTGAACAAGTTCGTGCAGAAGGTAAACCTGAAGATATGATTGAAAAAATAGCTCAGGGTAAAATCAATAAATTTTACAAAGAATCAACACTTCTAAATCAGGAATTTATCAAAGACAATAAAAAAACTATTCGACAATACCTTCAAGATTCAGATAAGGAACTAACTGTTACAGGCTTTAAACGAATAATTTTAGGTTAATAAAATTCAGAATTCAATTCCCCCTCAGAAATGAAGGGGATTTTTTTTGCCAACACCCAAACTGAAAATAACAATCGCATGAAATATAAACGCATTCTTTTAAAGCTCAGTGGTGAAGCCCTAATGGGTACTAAACAATTTGGTATTGACCATGATGTGCTCAGTCAATACGCCAATGAAATTAAAAATATTGTAGCTGCAGGCACACAAGTAGCAATTGTAATTGGCGGAGGAAATATTTTTAGAGGAATTCAAGCGGCTGATGGTGGCATGGATCGAGTTCAAGGAGATTATATGGGAATGTTAGCCACAATGATAAACAGCATGGCTTTACAATCTTCACTAGAAAAACTAAAAGTTCATACACGGTTACAATCTGCAATTGAAATGAACCAAATTTGTGAACCATATATTCGTCGCCGTGCAGTTCGACATTTGGAAAAAAACCGAGTGGTTATTTTTGGTGCTGGAACCGGTAATCCCTATTTTACAACAGACACTGCGGCATCACTACGTGCAATAGAAATTGAAGCAGATGTTGTTTTAAAAGGTACAAGGGTAGATGGAATTTATACTGCGGATCCAGAAAAAGATAAATCTGCCACAAAATATGAAACGATTACATTCAACGAAGTAATTGCAAAAAATCTAAATGTGATGGACATGACCGCGTTCACCCTGTGCAACGAAAACAAACTTCCAATAATTGTTTTCGACATGAACAAAATAGGAAATTTAGGAAAAGTAATTGCCGGGGATCAGATTGGTACCTTAGTCGGATTTTAAATTTTTCATAATATAAAGGAACTCTTTTATTCCCCATAAAATTTTTGACTATTTTAGCTGTATGAACGAAGACTTAAAATTTATTATTGAAAGCACAGAAGAAGCCATGGAGGCCGCTGTAGTACACCTTGAAGAAGAATTGGTAAAAATTAGGGGGGGGCGTGCCAATGCTGGGATACTTGATGGCCTCTATGTAGATTATTACGGAAGCAATTCCCCTTTAAGTCAAGTTGCAAATATCAGCACTCCTGATGCAAGAACAATTTCAGTTCAGCCATGGGAGAAATCAATGCTAGAGCCAATAACAAAATCCATTCAAGCTGCAAACCTAGGTTTTAATCCAACTAATAATGGCACCATTGTTATTTGCTCCATTCCTCCAATGACAGAAGATCGTAGAAAAGATTTAGTGAAGAAAGCAAAAACAGAAGGAGAAACGGCAAAAGTTAGTGTGCGGAATTCTAGACGTGATGCAAACGAAGAAATAAAAAAATTAACGAAAGGTGGAATGCCAGAAGATGAAGGAAAAGAAGGTGAAGCAAAAATTCAAACAATGACAGATAATTTCAGCTCAAAAGTTGACAAATATTTAGAGTCGAAAGAAAAAGAAATTATGACTGTATAGTTAAATAATAAATTAAAATCTAAGGGAACGCTTCAAAAATATTTGAGGCGTTTTTTTATTGAGAGGCAAGACAAAAAATGCGCTTCTTTTTTACAATTAATATTCCAAAGTATTACGCCCAAACCTTATTCCCCTCCGAACAATTTTTACAAATATCTATTTCTTTCCTCGACTTCAAAACAGAGGCGCGAAAACGATTATACGGTTCACTTTGCCAAATTTCTTTTATAGAATAATTATTTAAGCTCCCGAGTTTGTGGCTTGCATCTTTGTCAAAACAACAAGGGACAACTGACCCATCCCAAGTAATCACACAAGAGTTCCACATTTTCCAACAGTGGTTGTCTAATTTGTTTTTATTTGTCCAACGACCATCAGTCATTTTCTTATAGCGGGAATATTTTTCCTGTGTAGGAATTAATTCATTCCCATTTTCATAATTATAAACCTGCGCCGTTTTCAGCAACACCTCGTCCACGCCTAGTTTTTCGGCCAACTCGTGAACATCTTTTACTTGATGTTCATTTGGTTTAACAACTAGAAATTGAAAAATTACATGTGGTGTTTTTGATTTTAATTCTGTTTTCCATTTCAAAATATTTTTTGTCCCTTCGATCACCTTATCAAGTTTTCCGCCAATTCGATAAGAAGAATACGTTTCCTGCGTGGTCCCATCAACGGAAATAATTAATCTGTCAAGACCCGACTCAACCGTTTTTTTGGCTGTCTCATCATTTAGATAATGAGCATTCGTTGAGGTAGAAGTATAAATTCGTTTTGACACAGCATACTTTACCATTTCCAGGAAGCTTGGATTCAAATATGGCTCTCCTTGAAAATAAAAAGTGAGGTATAATAAATGAGATTTCATCTGGTCAATATAATCACGAAATCTTTTTTCATCCAACATTCCAACTGGGCGAGAAAATTTTTTCAAGCCGCTAGGACATTCTGGGCAACGAAGATTACAAGATGTGGTTGGTTCAATAGAGACACTAATTGGCAAGCCCCATTGATTAGGTTTTAATTTAAATTTTGAATAATAATAACTACTTAATACTTGTAATATATTTAAAGCGCGGAAGGGTGTTAGTTTCTGAAATAATCTGTAAGATTCCGAAAGAGTCATTTTAAAAATTTAATATTGCTTAAAGTTATCCTAAAAAAAAGAGTCCTGCGTTTCCACAGAACTCTTTATTAAAAAATAATTTTTTTATTTGTTAATAGAAATTTTCTCCGTTGTTTGCTCACCATTTGCTAAAATTTGCATCAAATACATTCCAGATGGTTGGCTATCCAAACTGATTTGTTTTACAAATCCTGCATTCACTTTATTATCAACTGATGCATATACAACACGACCTTGTATATCAGTAATCTTGATTACTAACTCGTCAACATTTGCACTCACACCAAGTGTAAAGTTGCCGTTGTTTGGATTTGGATAAACGCTTACTCCATTAGCAAGAATTGTTTCTTCCAATCCAACACATGGATTCACAGTAATCGTAACAATAGCTGTATTTGTGCAACCATGCACATCGGTAAAAAAATAACTTACTGCATGCGACCCAGTTGTTGCAATTAACGGATTGAACGAATTCCCAACAACTCCTTGCCCCGACCATGTTCCACCGGTTGGCGATCCTGTAAGAGTTACATTCGCATCACTTAGACAAACGACTATAGATGATGCACTTGCTGTGACTACTGGTTGCGTATAAACAACAACAGTTATTGTTGCAGTATTTGAACAACCTATTGTATTAGTTCCAGTAACGGTATAGGTAGTGGTGACTGCAGGAATAAACGGAAATGCATTTATTACGCCACCGCTCCATGCATAGGTTGCAGCGCCAGAACCAGTTAAAGTTATAGATGAACCAATACAGATTGAATTAGCTGTACTTGATGCAGTAACTGTCGGAAGCGGATTTACGTTTACTGTTGCGATTGCAGTATTTGTACATCCAATAGCATCGGTTCCAGTAACCGTATAAGAATTAGTTGAGTTAGCAATGAAAGGAACAGCATTAGTAACTCCTCCTGACCAAACATAAGTAGATGCACCTGTTCCGCTTAAAACTACACTTGTGCCTGCGCAAACTGTTGCAGATGGGAAAATATTAAAACTTATTATTGGAAGAGGATTTACAGTGATAGTTGTTGTTGCTGTATTAGAACAGCCATTCGGGCCAACGCCTGTAACTGTATAGGTAGTTGTGACAGCAGGAACAAAAGGAATTCCATTTGTCACACCACCTGTCCAACTATATGTTGCAGCGCCAGAACCGTTTAAAGTTACACTCGAACCAACGCATACTGTTGTCGAAGGAAAAGCAATAGAACTAACTTGTGGTAGGGGTAATAAAGTAATCGTTTGAGTTGAAGTACCTATGCATCCATTTATATCCGTTCCAGTTACTGTGTAAGTGCCGCTTGAGTTAGGAACAAAAGGAATACCATCAAGCACACCTCCGGTCCAAGTGTAACTTGATGCACCAATTCCAGTAAGCGTAACACTAGATCCATTACATATATTATTTGAAGGAGTAGCAGATGAGGTTACATTCAAACTTGGATTTACTGTTATTGTAATTGTTGCTGTTCCTGTACAACCATTTGAATTACTTCCTGTTACAGTGTAAGTAGTAGTGGTCATTATTACAAATGGAACACCATTTGTAATACCTCCTGACCAAGTATACGAAGTTGCACCAGTGCCAGATAACGTTACAGTTGCTCCTGTACAAACATTATTTGAAGGTGTAGCTGTGGCACCAACAGTTGGCCCTTGACTTATTGTAAGTGCTAAAATTGTTGGTGTACTTGTTCCGCAAGAAAATGTTGCTGTTACAGAAATGTTTCCTGAAGTACTGCCAGCAGTAATATTTATTGATGTGGTTCCTTGTCCAGAATTAATAGTTGATCCAGGAGGAACAGTCCAATTATAGGATGTTGCACCTACCATACTTGCGATGGAATAATTTGCTGTACCATTAAAACAAAGTGTTGCGCTGCCCGTAATAGGTCCAGGGCTTGGAATACCTGAACTGGTCGTTATTAAAACTTGACCGTTTCCAGTTTGAAACCCTTGCGAATGCACAACAGCAGATACCGATGACGCTGTATAACTACTTCCTCCGCCACCTGCAGTGTATGTTCCGCCACCGCCGCCGCCATACCAACCTCCACCGCCACCAGCGCCACTATCACCGCCATTACATGCTACACCAGGACCAGCTCCGTTTCCACCAATACCGAATGACCCGCCTGGTACAACTGTAAAAGAGCAACATGTTCCAGACCAAGTTGAAGAAGAACCTCCTGTCGTTTGACTCCCGCCTGTTGCCCACTGGGACATACATGTATTACCATTACCTATAACATTTCCCCCTGTAAGCCCCCCACCTGCACCACCATTATTAGTGGAATTAATTGGATGGCTACCACCGCCACCGCCACCAACTACAATTCTATCATTTAATGTGTAAGGTGATCTACGAATATCGGAAGCTCCACCGCCACCTGCCCCTGCATATTGCACCGAACAAGTGCCGCCGGTGCCGCCACCATTATATCCACCTGCAGAATTAGTTACATGTGCGCCACCCATTCCCCCTACATAAATATTTAATACCTCTCCTGGAGTTACAGACATTGCGCCCTGCACCCTGCCACCATTTCCGCCCGATGCTCCGCCTTTAGCACCACTAACGTCAACAGTTAAAGAAGTAACACAAGCTGGTACGGTAAATGTTTGTACAGATCCAGTATAATTAAAAGTCTGAGTGCTTTGTGCAGTTAAAAATTGAACCGACAACAAAAAACCAAAAGTGATTGCGTAAATTTTTTTCATTTTATATTTATTTATTTTTATTCATTTTACAATAAGAGAAAAAATTATTTGCACTTTATTTAAAGTTCGAATTTACTACTTAATTTTTACT